>JAEEGL012421155.1_pt1 | contig 13440 bp, 13 predicted proteins | sample 9134231 | NCBI WGS metagenome assembly JAEEGL01 (sample SAMN16246548, study PRJNA631951) | gut metagenome | biome: gut microbiome; feature: rumen; material: fiber-attached | host: Bos | place: Iran: Karaj | collected 2018-10 | reverse complement strand
TGTACGGTTTATCTATCATGACAGCACGGAGGAGATCCTTGAGATCCTGCGGGGACTTCTTGCGGATGAAAAGAGTTATCGGAGAATGAAGACAACGGCTGGAGAAAACAGACAGCGGTTCTCCTATCGCAGGATCGCGGAAGAGAGTCTGGCTGTCAGGGGAGTAAATGAAGAAGTATAAACAGGTATTGATCCTGCTTAATATTATCAACAGGGAAAAACTGATCGCCGAGATCACTGCGGATCTGCTGAAGAAAAACGGATTAGCGGAAGAAGTGGTCATTGGACAGGCCTACGAGGTTATCTTCCATATTTATGATTATGAACCGGAGTTGGTCATTTCCTGTTTACCGAGAGACGAATACTCCACGGCCATGTTCACCATGGTCAAACTGGTGCATCGATGCGCCTGGGTATGCATCCATCCGGAAGGTTTCCAGCATCTGGACGATGAGGTGATAAACGAAGTGGTGGGGGAGAACCGCACACCGGCCCGCCTGATCGACAAAGCGCTGTTCTGGGGCAGCGGGATGGCCGAGGTGGTGCGGGAAAAGCTCCTTGTGCGGGGAAAACTGACCTCAGCGGACAGGATCGGGGTATTTGGCTATCTTCCGTATGAACGGTCCATGCTCGCCGGCCTGCCGCGGCCGCCGATCGTGGAAGAAGCCGCTGCGCTTGCAGAAAAGCACAAAAAGACCGTGATCTTCGTGACGCCCAACATCTCCGATGTGATCGGAGACCACTGGCCGGAAGCCGAAAAGAAGCGGGGCCGGTCCAACATCTACTACTTTTCCCGCTATAAGGAACTGATCGGCCGGCTGGCGAAGGACAACCGGGACGTGTTGTTTTTGGTCAAGAGGCACCCCGGGGAGATTGCACAGAGCAAGGAAGACCGTTTCGCTGAGCTGAGGGGCGAAGAGAACATCTGCATCATCGATGACGTGACGCAGATCTCGTTCTTCTTCGATCACGTGGACCTGTTTGTTCATTACGGCTCCACCACGGCGTTTGAAGCGTATATCTACCATATTCCCGCCATCGGGATCCTCAACGACCACGAGGAAAAGCAGGTGAATTCGCTCGGCTCCGGGGATATGTATGCGGATGTGAAGTTCTCTTTGGGTGATAGTTCGGAATTGGAAGGATATATCAACCGGGAGATCCGGTGGGAGAGAAACGCCGAGACGGAACATGCTCTGCGGATCTACATGAACTATACGCCCGATACGGAATACAGGCCCTCCGAGCAGCTGGTGGCCTGTCTGTCCGATATCGGGGAGCCACAGCTTCTTGCACATGATGATCCGGATGTGGTGCACGCCCTGCATTACAAATCCGTCGTCAAGCGCAGGGTTGTCTTCAGGCTCAGGATGATCCGGGATCTGCTCACCGGTGACCGGGAGAGAGGCAGACGGATCAGGATGTGGCTTAAGAGATACAAGGATGCGGTCAGAGGAAGAGAACAGTCAACACAAGAGGGAAGAAAATGAGTGAACGATTGGCGATAGACGGCGGAACGCCGGTAAGGGAGAACAAGATCTACTACGGCAGGCAGTGGGTCGATGAAGAGGATGTGCGCTGTGTCGCAGAGACGCTTCGGGGGCCGTTGATCACCTGCGGACCCAAAGTGGAGGAGGCTGAGCGGACGCTGGAGCGCGTAACGGGCGCGAAGCACGCCGTGGTGGTATCCAACGGGACGGCGGCGCTTCACTGCGCATGCATCGCGGCGGGGATCGGCCCGGGCGATGAGGTGATCACCACACCCCTGACCTTTGCGGCGAGCGCCAATTGTGCGCTTTATGTGGGCGCCAGGCCGGTTTTTGCGGATGTCGATCCCGATACCTACAATATCGATCCCGCTTCCATCGAGGCGCATATCACGGATAAAACGAAGGCTGTGGTGGCCGTCGATTACACCGGACAGGCCGTGAAGCATAAGGAGATCCGGGCCATCTGTGACAAGCACAACCTGGTCTTCATCGAAGATGCGGCACATGCGATCGGGACCTGTTACGACGGCAGGCCGGTCGGTTCCCTCGCGGATCTGACCTGCTTCTCCTTCCATCCGGTCAAGACGGTGACGGCAGGTGAAGGCGGCGCGATCTCCACAAACGATGATAAACTGTACGAGAAGCTGGTCCTGGCCCACACGCACGGGATCACCCATGACGAGGAACAGATGGAGGATGCCCCGCACGAGGGGCCCTGGGTCTATGAGCAGATCTCTCTGGGCTATAATTTCCGGATGACGGATTTTCAGGCGGCGTTATTGTGCAGCCAGTTAAAAAAACTCGAGGGATTCAAGAAAAGAAGACATGAGATCGTGCGCGCGTACGACGAGGCCTTTTCGGACATGCCGGGGATCGTCGTGCAGAAGGAGATAGAGGAATCGGATACCTGCAGGCATCTGTATATCATTCAGCTGGAGTTGGAAAAGCTCACCTGCACGAGACGGCAGTTCTTTGATGCCATGAGCGCGGAGAACATTCAGCCGCAGGTGCATTACGTGCCTGTGTATCTGTTCCCGTATTACCGGGCCATGGGTTATGAGCCGGGACTCTGTCCCAACGCGGAGCGGATCTATGAGCGGATCATGTCCGTGCCGCTGTATCCGATGATGACGGATGAGGATGTGGCGGATGTGATCCATGCCGTCGGAAAGATCACACAAAACTACCTGAAAACGCAGCAGTGATCCCGAGAGGACCCGTAAAGACAAGCAGGAGGAGAACGATATGAAGATTGCCATGATCACAGCCAGAGGCGGAAGCAAACGCATCCCGCGCAAGAACATCAAGGAGTTCTGCGGCCGGCCGATCCTGTCCTATTCCATCGAGGCGGCGCTTGAAAGCGGCGTGTTTGATGAAGTGATGATCTCCACGGAGGATGAGGAGATCGCAAAGATCGCGCAGGAGTACGGCGCGGCCCTGCCGTTCTACCGCAGTGAGGAAATGGCGGGCGATCATGTGATGACGATCGACGTCATCCTGGATGTGGTGAACGAATACCGCAAGCGGGGCAAGGATCCGGATACCGTCTGCTGTATCTATCCGACGGCACCGTTCGTGACGGCGGAAAAACTTAGGAATGCCGATGAACTGTTCCGGACCGGGGGTGCCGATGCGATCATCCCGGTCGTCCGTTTTTCGTTCCCCCCGCAGCGCTGCTTTGTGGTGGAGGACGGCTTCATGCATTACAAATGGCCGCAGTATGAACTGACCCGTTCCCAGGATCTGGAACCCTGGTATCATGACGCGGGGCAGTTCTACTTCATCAAGACGGATGCCATGGAAAAGCAGCACACACTGGTCCCCGAAAAGACCTGCCCGCTGGTCATGGACGAGATGGAGGTCCAGGACATCGACACGATGGACGACTGGCGGCTGGCGGAGATCAAATATCAGGCCATGGTGAATAAAGACCGATGAAGCAGTATCAGGCGGCGGTCATCGGCCTCGGACGCATTGGAATGCTGTATGACAGGGAGGAGCAGAGGCCCCACCCGTCCACGCATGTCTACGCCTATCTTGAGAATGAACGGACCGCACTTGCCTGTGCCGTCGACACGCACCGGGACAGGGAGGAGATCCTGAAGGGGATCAGTCCCGCGACCCGGTTTTATGCGTCCTATGAGGAGGCCGTCCGAAGCGGCGCGTTGGACGACGTGGATATCATCAGTATCTGCACGCCGCCCGGTGAGCATTTCGGTCTGATCCGCTCGATCGTCGAGCGGGAGTTTTCGGGCGCGATCTTCTGCGAGAAACCGCTGGTGTCCGATGAGGAAGAGGCGCGCATGCTGGACGGGCTCATGGCGGACCATCCCCTGCCGCTTCTGATCCCCAACATCTCCAGGAGATGGAACCGCAAACTTAAGGAGGTGGGGGATGCGCTCGCTTCCGGGGAATACGGATCCCTTGAACGGATCGATGTCCGCTATACGCGGGGCATCTACAACACAGGGGCGCATCTTTTCGATCTGCTCAGGATGTGGACGGGCGAGAGGATCCGGCAGGTCAGCGTGATCGGCGAAACGGATACATCGGCGCTTCCCGAGAAGAGTTATTCTTTTGCGTTTACACTGCAAAGCGGGATCCCGGGCGTCGCGCAGGCTTTTGACGACAGGATCTGCTATCTGTTTGAGATCGATCTGTATTGCTCCTCGGGCAAGATCGAGATGAGAAACAGCGGGGATGATGTATACTATTACGATATCGGGCCGCATCACCTGTTTGATGGATTCGGCGAGTATCGTCTCAAACGGCATGAGAGCGGCATCCTGAACGACAACTGTATGAGGAATGCGGTGGCCGATATCTGTGCCTGTCTGGATAATGAGAAGCAACCCGAGTGTACGGCAGGGGACGCCGTTTATCCGATCTCGGTGGCGGCTTCCCTGGAACGATCCGGTCTGACCGGAAGAACGGAGATGGTGGAAGATGAGTAAGTGTGCGATACTGGGCGGTGAGCCCGTAAGGAAGGATCCGATCCCGTGGGTCTCCACCATGGGAGAGGAGGAGACCAAAGCCGTCGTGGAGGTGATGAATTCTGGCGTGCTGTCGGCCTTTATCGCCAATTCGGGGGACAAGTTCTGCGGCGGTCCCCGGGTGAAACAGTTTGAGGAGGATTTCCGCAAGCGGTTCGGCAGCAAGCATGCCGTCTCGGTCAATTCGGCCACGACCGGCCTGCATGTGGCGGTGGCGGCGTGCGGGATCGGCCCCGGGGATGAAGTGCTGGTCGCTCCGTACACCATGGTGGCGACCGCCTCTGCGATCCTGATGAACGGTGCCGTGCCCGTGTTCGTCGATATCGATCCGAGAACCTATACGATGGATCCGGATAAGATCGAGGCTCTGATCACCCCGCGCACCAAAGCCATCCTCACGGTCAATCTCTTCGGCCTGCCGTCGGATCTACCAAGGATCAAGGAGATCGCCAAAAAGCATGGCCTGTATGTGATCGAAGACAATGCGCAGGCACCCGGCGCGACGGTGAACGGGAAAGAGGCGGGGACCATCGGAGATATCGGCGTCTTCAGCCTGAATTATCACAAGATCATCCACAGCGGGGAAGGCGGCGTGCTCCTGACGGATGACGACGAACTGGCAAGGCGCTGTCAGCTCCTTAGAAACCACGGGGAAGTGGCGCTGGACGAGCAGGAGGATATGGATACGGTGGTGCTCGGCAGCAACTACCGTATGAGCGAACTGCATGCCGCCATCGGCATCGAACAGTTAAAGAAGCTGGACAGGTTTCTTGAAACGAGACGGTTGTTGGCGGATCTTATCACGGAAGAACTCGGCAGGCGGCCGGGGCTTGCGGGCGTCACGATCCCGGATGGTTTCACGCATTCCTATTACGTATATCCAATCCGCTTTGACCGATCCGCGTGGGGCATCTCGAGAAAGATGTTCGCCAAAGCCATGGCCGCGGAAGGCTTCCCGCTGGGCGTCGGTTATGTGAAGCCGATCTATCTGATGAACCTCTACAAGCACAAGAAAGTGTATAATCAGACGACATATCCCTTCGGGCTGATCGATCCTCCTGCCCAGGAGTACGCGCCCGGGCTGTGCCCCGTCACGGAGCGCATGCACGACGAAGAACTGCTCACCGCGGATGTCTGCCGGCTGCCGTACACGCAGACAGAGATCCGGGAGTTTTTCCTTGCGATTGACAAGATCCTGGATGAACGGGAGGAGATAGGAAAAGCGGTCAATGATGACTGATACGACGGATCGCCGGACGTGCGGGATCGTATTTATCGCGCATGATCCCGGCGGTTATGATGTGATCATGCCGATCTACCGGCAGATCTCCGGCAGTCCGGGTGTGGCGCCGGCTCTTTTCCTGACCGGCCCGGCAGGCGGGTTTGACGAGCGCTACAAAAAGACGGAACAGGAAGCGCTGACGTATCTTAACAGACTGATCCGGAACGGGGAGGATTTCATCCTGGTCACGGGGACCAGCTGGAATTCATCGATAGAACCGGAGGCGATCCGGTTGTGCAGGGACCATTCGATCACGACGATCGCGATCCTGGACTACTGGTGTAACTATAAGGAACGTTTCCGGATGGGGGATGACTACGCCGTTCCGGATTACTATTTCATGATGGACGACCTGGCCGTCAGGGAAGCGACCGCCTGCGGCATGGATCCGTCCGCCATGATCGTGGTGGGACAGCCCGGCCTGGATAAATATGTGAAACGCCGGGTCGTCTCTTACGAAGCGGGTAAGAGCATCCTCTTCCTCTCCCAGCCGCTCTCGGCGATCTACGGGGACCGGCTGGGCTACGATGAATACAGCGTGGCAGAGGACATCCTGCGGGCGGGAGAGGAACTCGGTTACAGCGTGAACATCAAGTTCCATCCCAAGGAGACGGAGGGGATGCGTGAAAAGTACGGTCACCTCGAAGTGGAGGGGACCCTCGAGGACATCGCCGGAGAATTCGGGGTCGTGATCGGGATGAGTACCATGGGGCTGCTGCAGTGCTGCCTGATGGGCATACCGGTCATCAGCTACGAACCCAATCTCGCCGTCAAGGATGTCTGTATCATCAACCGGCTGGGGATCGCGGGAGGCGCCTTCAGTTACGCGGAGCTCGTGCAGCAGCTTGGCACGCCGGATCGGGCGAAGGACATCAGTTATCCGTTCTGGTGTGACGGGAGATCTACCGAGCGGTGTGTGGACACGATCATGAAGATCTGCAGACAGCCGGATCACAGATACACCAAACAGAGAGGATGAGGATATGTATTTTTTGGAAGATGACAGGATCGGATTAAGAAGACTGGAAGAGACGGACATCGAGGGCCCTTATGCCGAGTGGCTCAACGATGAGCAGGTGTGCCGGTTCAACTCGCATCACCGCTTCCCCGTCTCGGCATCGGAGCTGGCGGAGTATATCCGCGGCGTGAATGCCGGCAGCAGGGAGATGGTCTTTGCCGTCATCGAGAAGAACAGCAAAGAGCATATCGGTAACATATCCCTGCAGCAGATCAACATGACGGACAGGAGCGCGGAGATCGCGTTTCTGTTCGGGAACAAGGCCTATTGGGGCAACGGATATGCGACCGATGCCGGCAAACTGCTGATCGGTCATGCGTTTGACGCCCTGGGGATCCACCGGATCTATTTCGGCACCTCCGAGGACAATATCGCCATGCAAAGGGTTGGGGAACATCTGGGATTCAGCAAAGTCGGTGTTCGAAGAGAAGCGTTGTATAAGAGGGGCAGCTATCGGGACATCGTAGATTATGATCTGTTGGAAACTGAATGGAGGGCAAAATGAGAAAGGAAACGCAACAGGAAGAGTTTTGGAAAGGCGATTTTGCCGAAGGCTATGTAGAAAGAAACAAGGGAGAGGATATTCTGGCAGCAAAGCTGACAGCTTTTTCATATTTCCTTCGTCATGCGACCGCTATCCACACCTCGCTTGAACTTGGCGGGAACATCGGAATGAATGAAAGGGCAATGGGGTTGCTCATTCCCGGGATTCAGATGCATGTTGTCGAGCTTAATCCCGAAGCAGCAGAAATCTGCAGAACAGTAAAAGGTGTCAACAATGTATATGCCGGATCCATCTTTGATTACGAAACAGACATGAGGTACGATCTGGTTTTTACATGCGGTGTCATGATCCATTTGGATCCTTCCATGCTGGATTCGGTGTATGAAAAGATGTATCGTTTCAGTAAAAAATACATACTTGTCAGTGAATACTATAATCCGGAGCCAATCGAAGTCCCTTATCATGGCTTTTCGGAAAAGCTGTATAAGAGAGATTTTGCCGGTGAGATGATGGATAAATACCCGGACCTTCGGCTGATCGATTATGGCTTTATCTACAGAAGGATCATGAGTTTTCCTGTGATCCGTGATCTGAGCTGGTTTCTTATGGAAAAAGCATAGCAGTTTTGTATAAGTGATAATAGATTGGAGATTGGTATAGGGGGGTATCATGAATAATGCCCTGTTCCTGGGATTTGGCATGACACAAGGCTTTACGGAAAGCCGGATCAACGCACTAAAGAAGAAATTGAAGATAGATGATGTGTTCATGGTGGCGGCACAGGACGAGGATGAATACCGAAAGATCTCAAAAGGTGTTCTTTCTTTTAACAAAGTGATCCACGGTGATTATTCGGAGTATCCGATATCGGAAGACGCGCTGACCGATGAGAGTCTGAGACTTATATCCGAATATGATTTTGAAATACTGCACATGCTGCAGAGAATGGGAAGGAGGACGGAACGCTTTGTGATCAGGAAGAACCTGTATCTTCGTCATTTGAAATACTGGGTTTCGTTCCTGAAAAACAATGAGATACGGTACTGTTTCTTTCATTCTGTTCCGCATGAAGGCCATGATTATTGTATATACCGGCTATGTGAGAAAATGGGCATAAGAACGTGTATGGGGAATTCCCTGGTTGAGTATGAGGAGACAAGAGGAGAGAAATGGTATTATACGGAGGATCTGGAATTTAAGTCGTCATGGCTTGATCGAGTATACGAAGATATTGGAGGGCAGTGCAAAGAGGGACAGGAGGTCGTTCTGGGAGAGGATCAGGAAAGGTTATTTGGCCGACTGGTAAGCATTTCGGAAGATTCGTCTCAATGCAGAAACCGTGTCGGGAAAGAAGCTCTTATTGCAGGATTGCGGAGGAGTTACTGGTCCGGTGTCAGAAATCCGATCAAGAAACCGGTATACTATGGTGTTGCGAGATTCCTTACATACAGATTGTGGAAGAAATATAATGCATATGCGGTATATCCGGATTACCATGATAAGTATATCTATGTTCCGCTGCATTATGTACCGGAGTGTACTTCCGTTCCCGAAGGGGGTGGAATGTATGGAGATCAGGTATTGATGATCGATATCCTCTCGCAGGCATTGCCGAAGGGAGTGTGTATTTATGTCAAGGAGCATCCTTCTCAGATCTGGTCCGGACGGGATCCGGAATTCTATGATCGATTATCACAGATCAAAAATGTCAAGCTGATACGAACAGATACCAGTCAGTATGAGATCATTGATCATTGTATCGCTGTTTCAACGCTGACTGGAACTGCAGGATATGAGTGCCAATATTTCGGTAAACCGTTTCTTATGTTTGGTCATTATATTTCCAGGTACCTCCCGGGCACGATCCATGTGCGCAGCGTGGAGGACTGCAGAGACGCGGTCGAGAGCATTCTTGACGGAACCATGAGGAAGTGGAGCAGAAGAGATATCAGAGTGTATCTGAAATTTGTTGACACGATCGCGATAAATGAAAAAAAATGCAGTGATGAAGAATTTGTTGCCTATATGGAAAAGGTGTTGAGAATAGAAAACCAATGATACGGGAACCGATACGTCATATTATTGAAAACTGCATATCAGAAGATCGTAAAAAACTGTTATTGATCGTGGACGACAGTACGGAGCGGATGGCGGATGCCGCACAGATCGCTGCGGAAGACGCAGGAAGACACATGGAAGTATGCCGGATCCCCTGCGTTGAGAATCATGGCAGGGAGTTACCCCCGGATGTATCCGACAGAATGCTTGCGACAGATGCGGTGATGTGTATGACACGGTATTCCTTTGCGCATTCCTATGCAAGAAGCAGGATCGGATCGAAAGGGATCCCTTTTTTGAGCATGCCGGATTACAATGAGGAGATGCTGAAAAACCCTGCCGTTCTGGCGGATTATCACAAGGCGTCCTTGGCGGTCGACAGATATGCGGGTTTGCTGAGTGAGGCAGCAACGATCCGGGTTACTTCCGATATCGGTACGGATCTGATGATCGATGTGACCGGAAGAACCGGGAACAGCTGTCCCGGGTTTACTGATGAAGAGCATCTTCTCGGATCTCCCCCGGATATCGAAGCGAATATTTCTCCTGTTGAACCGGTTACCCACGGCGTGATCGCAGTTGACGGTTCTATAACAGACAGGAGTGTAGGACTGTTGAATACGGTGGTATACCTGCATGTGGAAAACGGTGCCGTGAAGAAGATCGTAAGCGAAGACCCGTTTCTGGAGGAGTCCGTCAAAAAACTGTTTCAGGCGGTCGGTAACCCCAAGGCATATATAGTCGGCGAGCTGGGTATCGGGTTTAACGACAGAGCGGAATTATGCGGCAATATGTTGATCGATGAGGGAACGAGAGGATGCGTGCATTTCGGAATCGGATCGAATTGGACGATCGGCGGTCAGAATCGGGTCGATTTTCATCTTGATTTTGTGATTCGGAATGCAACGGTCGAAACTGACGGACGCGTGATCATACACCGGGGAGAATTGCTCTATGAACACGGATAGATTGTTTTTCAAAGATTTTATCGGATTATGTGAACGGAGAGGGGATGATCTTATGATCATTTCCGATGCGGGATATGGCATACAGCGGTATACATATGCTGATGTGCTGAAATACTGCCGGCGGTATGCGGCTTATTTTCAAAGAACAGGGATCAAGGCAGGGGACAGAATTGTGACTGTGCTGCCGAATTCGGCGGAAGCTGTGCTGTGCTTTTTTTCTGCCATGATGATGGGAATAGATTATGCTCCGCTTCCCTGCACCGTCACACAGAGAGAATTTGACAAATGGTTATCGATCGTAAGACCGGCTTTGATCGTCAGAAAATCCGGAATCGCGGAATATGAGAGTACCGTCCGAACGGTAGATTGTATCTGTGACGGAGATCTGTCCTGGATAGGAGAGGATGAATTCTCGGATTGCGGAGCTGAACACACATCTCACATATGCTTAATGACCAGTGGGACAACAGGTGAACCCAAAGCCATGCTGATCGATGCTGAGCGGTTATGGAGAAGCGGGGATGCCTTTATATCCTGTTACGGATTGAAAAACTCCGGGGTGCGTTTTTGGAATTATCTTCCCATGTCATATCTGGGAGGATTGTTTAACCTTGCGATCATACCGCTTTGCTGTGGCGGGTCATTTGTTATTTCGGAGCCGTTTTCCGGTAAGACGATCCTGAACTTCTGGAATTTTGTCAAAAAGCATTCGATCACCGCTTTATGGTTTGTACCAAGCATCATCCAGGGATTATTAAAACTGTCCGATCTTGTCGGTAAGAATGTTTACGGAGATACATGCGATAGTATTCGGATCGCTTTTCTGGGGACGGCGCCGATCATGCTGGATCAGAAGAACGGATTCGAAGAGGTTTTCGGTATCCGTCTGTATGAGAACTTTGCATTATCGGAGACAACGTTTTTGACTGCGGAAAACAGGGACGATATCAGATTCCGGGAAGAGAGCAGCGTGGGATTGCCGTTACCGTATGCATCGGTGAAGATCGTACCGATCGATGCGAATGAAAAGATCGGTACCATATGGGTAAAGACCCCCTATCTGTTTTCAGGATACCTTTCGGAGAACGGGGATATTGAGATTGAAACGGACGGGGAAGGGTATTTCAACACAAAGGATCTGGGGCACTTTAATGAAGACGGGATACTGGTGTTGGACGGCAGAGAAAGAGACATCATAAAAAAAGGCGGACTCTTTGTTTCTCTTCCGGAAATCGAAAGGCTGGTGAGCAAATACCCGGCTGTGGAAGAAATCGTGGCGGCAGCAGAGAAACATGAATTTTACGGAGAATGCTATAACCTGTACGTGAAATTTCGCATGACCGAAAACAGAGACAGGCAGATCAAGGAATTGCAGATGTGGATGTTGGAGAACGTTGTCAGTTATAAGATGCCTGAGAGGATCGTTGCGGTAAGAGACTTTCCGAGGACTGCATCAGGGAAGATCCAAAAGAGAAAACTGCTTTCTGATGAAGGAGCATGGATAGATGCGTGATCAAATGGCGGGAACAAGCAAAAAAATAAACGATATCCCAGAAGCACTCTCGATCTATATTAATCAACTGGTGTATTCAGAGAAACGAAAAGGGATTGACATAATAACCATGTCATTGGGAGAAGCCTTTTTTGATATACCGCAGTTTTCGTTTGATGAAATCGACTTTGTCGGGGGATATCATTATTCGGACAGTCTGGGTATACCAGAATTAAGGAAAAAGATCCTGGATTATTACAACAGGAAGTATCGCGCGGGAATACATGATATCAACAATATAATGATCTCAAGCGGTTCGAAAGCGATCCTGTATATGATCATGCTGCTTCTTCTTGATCAGGGGGATGAGGTTTTGATCCACGAGCCGGCATGGCTGAGCTACCGGGAACAGGCAAAACTGGCAGGCGGTGTGCCGCGGTTTATACCATATAACTGTCGGATAGACCGGATCGGGCAATATATCAATGAAAAAACCAAGCTGCTCATATTGAATAATCCCAATAATCCGGCCGGCTGGGTTTATGACGAACAAACGCTGGAGACGGTTTATTCGATGTGTATGGAAAGAGGGATCTACCTCTTGATGGATGAAGCATACAGCGATTTCATAGGGGAAAGCGAGCGCTTTGTTTCTATGGCGGCGATATCAGATGATCTAAAGGGTGTGTTCATTGTGAATTCGCTGTCCAAAAACATGGGCATGTCGGGATGGAGGATCGGATATGTGATCGCCGAACATGAAATGATCATGAAGCTGCTGAAACTGAATCAGCATATCGTGACATGTGCCCCCACAATACTGCAGATGTATATGGCACATTATTTTGAGAAGATAATCGATGTGACGCTTCCTCAGGCCGGGGAAGCCGTGCAGAAAAGAAAGAGGATGACGGATTATCTTGATTCCATCGGTTTGAAATACCTTGAGGGTGGTTCGACATTCTACATCTTTATAGATATGCATGATCTTACGGTTGATACATTGGATTTTTGTTTATACCTGCTGTTTAAGTATGGAATAGCGACAGTTCCGGGAGGCGCATACGGAGAGAGCACAAAAAATTTTATCCGGGCAGGGATCGGTGCGGAATCTGAAGATCGTCTGAAACGGGCTTTTGATATCATTAAACTTGTTTATGAGGAACGCCTGACAGACCCGTCTTATGTTGACAAGAGACTAAGGGCAAACGGATTTCATCGTTTTAAGGAGGGAACGAATTGAAAGACAGGGTTTTTTCGTATATAAAGGGGATTGCCGACAGGAAAGGCATAGAAGTGACAGAAGAGACCGATCTGTTCTCGGAAGGAATACTTGATTCCATGGGGATCATCTCTTTGTTGAGTTATCTGAAAGAAGAATATGGCCTGTCATTTTCACCGGATGATATGCGATTCGAAAACTTTCAGACCATTGACAGGATTCTTGTATGGATCGGAGATCAGCAGAAGCTGAAATGAACTGATGATACTTTTTCGGATTCTCGGAAAATTCAGCAGGATTCTTTCGCGTCATCAGAAGATCCGCATCTTTGAACTGGGGCTCATGATGGTGATTTCCGGGTTTATGGAAATGCTGTCCGTCACGATGATCGTCCCATTCATGGAGGCAGTTA
>JAEEGL017357034.1_pt1 | contig 13441 bp, 19 predicted proteins | sample 9134231 | NCBI WGS metagenome assembly JAEEGL01 (sample SAMN16246548, study PRJNA631951) | gut metagenome | biome: gut microbiome; feature: rumen; material: fiber-attached | host: Bos | place: Iran: Karaj | collected 2018-10 | reverse complement strand
GGAGTTTTTAACGACAGAAAAAAATATAGGAGAAATAGGCTATGGCAAACATAAACGAAATAAAAATTTCGCAAGAAAAATATAACCAACTTGTAGATTGGTTCAGAGATTTGCTATATGATTCGTTGGTCGCAACAATGGTATTAGAAAACGATTCTCATTATGACCATTACGACAAAGAACAAGTTGAGTGGATACAAGATTGCGAGTTTGACGAGTACATGGACTACTATGGCTCTGACTATATTGGCGATGACGAACTTCTCACTCCATTTGGTAAAATTGTATATTCTAATGGAAATTTTGATAGAATCGTTGACGCTTTCAATGAAGCAAGAAATATAGAGATAGAAAATTTTTACGATGACAATAAAGAATATATTTGGTAGTTATGGCAAAAGCAGGACAATTAAAGAAATTATACATTCTAACTATTATGATACCTTATCAAATGTGGTTGGAATATGGTAAGTGTAGCGATTTTTTCAATAGTTTAACAGAAGACGAATTAGAGGATTTTGAATATTTGTATAGAAAATTGCTTTGGTTAGACGAAAATGAGCAAAGATGCCAATTTTCAAGAATACGTAGTTTTTTTGGCATTATCAATAAACTTTGCGATTATATGATAGTAACCAATCGTGATGAATTGCGTATTTGGAAAGAAATAAAAGAATACGTAGAGTAATTTAAATTAGACGTTAAGGATTTGTTGAATTTTTGATAAAGTAGTTTGCGTGTGGTGTAAAAACCACACGTTTTTTTTTATATGCTACACTCAATATCAAAAATTAACAATAATATGTTGAAAATTATATATATATAAAGAACGTTTGTATTTATAATAATGTTATCTTTGCATTTGAAATAAAAAAAGTAAGAAAAACCATTAAAAAATAGGAATTTGTCGTTATAATACTAAAAATAAGAATATATGATTACAGAAAGAGAAAGAAAAGAACTAAATGATTTGGGGGCAAAATACTACCTTGAATTTGTTTGCGACCCAAATTCAAACGACCCAATTCTAAACGAAGGCTACTACGCTATTGTAAGGACAAAAGATGATGCAATCTTATTTGATTGTAAATCAAGAGATATGGCTTTGGGATTTATATATGGGCGTGGAATAGAACACGACTTTGCGGAATTATAATTAAACTATTTGTATTTCAAATAAATATAATCATTGATAATGAATGAGTTTTAAAAAAACAAGAGTTTAGGTATGCACGATAAAGGATTGATAAAATCGGTAGGAACATGCGTAGAACAATGTGGTGGTGGCAATTATAGGGTGAAATTGGATAACGGAGATGTAGAAATCTTGGCGGTGTTGTCTGGAAAGATAAAACTAAACAAGATAAAGATTATCACTTGTGATAGGGTTGAGGTAGAAATTAGTCCATACGATTTAACACGTGGTAGAATAACAAGACGTCTAAAACAATAAAATATGAAAGTGATACATTTTAAGTCTGGTCATGTAAAGAAAGCGAAGACGATATTTTATGAAAATTCACATATCTTTTTTATCAAGAATGAGCGTAGGTTCTATATTGTGAATAAGAGTGAGGTAAGTGATATAGAGGATTACGATGATGTGGAGGAAAAGTTGGATAGGAAAAAGCGTGGTGGAAAGATAAATGGAATAGACAATCAACTCACGTTAAATCTTTAAGGTATGATAGTAGAGATAGATGAAAAGGTCAATAACGGCATTATATTGTATTCATTAGGCATAGGCAACAACGATGGTTCATTTGGCATTGACAATTACTCTGACAATAAAGACATTGTAGCGTTGAAAGGTTTTTGTTATGGTGTTTGTTATTTGTTTATATTAGAGAGTGGTGGTTTTGGCATTTTTACCGACAAGGTTATGTTCAAGTATGTAGGTGGATGGGGCGATGTAATTGGTTTATCGTGTATAGACAAGAGAGTTGTCATGCAACCATTAAAGAGAAAGCGTTTGCCGAGATTTTGCAAGTCAATATCTCTCATGGATGCTGCCACGTTGAGTAACACAAGGACAAAGGTAGAATATGACAAGAGGATGAATAATGCGTTTTGGGGTGCTTTTATAAAAAAGCAATATATTTTATTGGATTTAGAGAAATCGTGCAACCTGCGAGAGATTTGCAATGTATATGGGTGGGATTTAAGGATAGTTGGTATTGAAGACGGCAAATTGAAATGCAGAGTGTTTTTTAAAAGAAAGATATTTGACAAGGTAAAGTCAATACTTTATATAGGTAGCAAAAAAGTAAGAAATGTATCGGACAGAGAAAAGAGTTTTGCGGTGCAGGGATTTTATACAAGACAAAAAAAGTAATGAACAATAAATAAAGTATATATTTAATAAATAAAAATTGAATCATGTCAAAGTATATTTACAAAAAGAACAATGAAGGTTACTGCATATATAAAGGCGGTACAAGAAAATTTGCGATGGTGTTAGACGGCACAGACGAAATGATTGACAAAGAAGTTGAATTTTTGCAAGAGCAAGAAAACGGATTGTGCGAGTTTGAATTTGAAGGCAATAAAATCTATGGTGCAAAGATTGACAAAAATGGCAATGTGGCAAATGTAAGCGTTGCAGAGGTTTGTCCTGTTGATGAAACAATCGTTGAAGATGAGAAAGTGGAAGAGCCAATGGTTGTTGAAGATGAAAAAGAGGAAGAACCAATTGTTGATGAAACGGCAGTAGAAGATATGCCAAAGGCAGTTGCATTGGAAGAAAAAGAGGTTAGCAAAGAACCTGTAATAAAAGAAGTGAAAAGAAACAGAGTATCGGATGTTCGCAAGTTGCGTTTGCAAGCAAGCCACAAACTACCGACATCTAAAAGTCTTTTGCAGGAACGTCTTGCCATGCGTAAGCGTAAAAGTGTAAAAGAGCAAATTGAGCAAAGAAAAGCAGAAGCATTGGAAAATGCAAAGAAAAACACTTTGTAGGCAAAAATAAAATAATATGGCACTGATAGAAGGATTTTTAACGAGTTTGGCGACCACGCTTGGATTGCCGTTGGGAACGAAAAGGCGAAAGGCAAACGATGGTAAGCCGAGTAGCAATGCAGACGATATAGACAATTCAACGTTGAAAGACTATATCAATAGTATAATAGATATAGTTGCTGACGATGTTGTCATGAATGGTGAGCCTATTTTCTATACTGCAAAAGAAGAGATAACAAATGCAGACATAAGAAATAAGTTAGATTCGTTAAAGACTGCTTTCAACGGAATAAGCCGTTGGGTTGCCTTTGACTTGTTAAAGTACGGATATTCGGTGTATTCTTACAAGGTTGTAGATGACAATCTTTCGTTTTTCCCATTAAACGAGAATTTCAAATTCTATTATACGAATGATGGAATAAGGGCAAAGATAGACAACTATAAGTCAAATTCAAAGTATTACGATTATTCAAAGTCAAAAGAAGACGATACGAACGATGGTGATTATCTATCAAATGTTTTGATATTCATTTATTATGAGAAAGATAGTTTCAAGCGAATAAATGATGAGATATATGAGATAGTGCCAAGCGGAATACAGACAAAGAATTGTAAGAGAGCGATATTAGACGTATCAAATATTGAGCGTGCATTGCAGAGATTAAGAATTGACGGTTCAAGAGTTGTAAGGTTTATAACATTTGACGCAGGTTATAATTTGGGTGATGTACAACAACAAATGGTGGATGACATTAGTGATGGTATCAATGCAAATTCTGGTGCGATAGATTATGCGACAGAGTTTGACGACCAAATACCTATATTTCCAACACGTGGTGGCACTTTGGGCAGACCCAATTATGAAGAACACGTACCTAATATTGACTACGACAAGATAAGCGATTTGGACTATTTTTTAAGCAAATTGTTTTTATCGTTGAAATTCCCGAAAGACTATGCAGACTTTACAAAGACGATGTCAAGTGGCAATGTTCTTTCTCTTGTCAAGAGTGATTTGCGATATGCGAAATTATTGACGACTTGTAGAAATACAATGATTAAGATAATGAACGACTTTGTAAAAGATATTCCTGTTATACAACAATACGGAATATATTATGATATGGAGATAGTTCCTACAAGTCAAGATTCGGATTTGGTACAGCAGTTGGATGAACGTGTTCGTTTTGTAGATGACATAATGAATAGCATTGACAACACGGAGGACATAGACATAGCGACTGCAAAGGTTGACATATACAGGACATTGTTTTCTTCTACGACAAATTCAAAGCATATCAACGATTTGTTGGATAGCATAGATGAGTACATGAAAGTAAAGACTAATGCTATGAATGGCATAGAGAACTTTGATACGTTGGAGAATGGCATGGAGGATGTAGGGAATGTAGGCATACGTGGTCGCCAGCCTAAATCTGTTGTTGAAAGTATTGAGCGTGGCGGAGAAGGAGAACCAGCGGTCGTGGAGGAACAACCTATAAATGAAAGTGAAGAGGCATGAAGATAGAAAGATTGTTTGACAGTGAATTGCCCATTATTACAAAGAAAAAAGAGGCGATAAGTGATTGGTTGTCGGTTGATGAGAACGAGGTGAATGTTGCCGTTTTCATTAGCATAAGTGAGCGTATAAAAGTTAGTGTTTGTGGCAGATACAAGGCTATCGTAGAGTACGTTGACAAAGATGGCTATGTTGTAACCAATGTTGACATAGAAAACATGAAGAGTGGCAACAAGTGGTTTTCTTTTACTACGCATGATAATATCACAAGTGGCTTTGTAGTAGTAGAGAAAAAGTCTATTATTAGCAGAAAAGAGGTTTTTGTATTGGAAAAAATATTGTAGTTTGTCATGAGTGGGATGTTGATAGATGACGATTCAATGGCTATAATCATAGCGAGGTTGCGTTCTGACATGAGTGTAACGAATTGGTATGGTGAATCTACTACGGCAGCAGCAACGACACAAAAAGAGGTATCTATTCCAAGCATAACAACACTTAACACAGGTCAAGTGATAGTAGTAAAGCCTACTAAAACATCTACGGTAGCAAATAGCACATTAAAATTGAATAATTTTGATGCTTACCCAATGAAGTATAACAATGCTGATATTACTACGAGTAGTGATAGTATAGTATGGAATGCGAATTATCCTTCTCAATTCTTATTTAATGGCAGTTATTGGGTGTTTTTAGGTCATGGAATAGATTCAAATACTACATATTCTGCGATGTCGGTTGAGGAGGGTACGTCAGGCACAGCGACTTCGTCAAGGACAATGCGAGCCGATTATTTAAAGCAAATAATAGAAGCATTAGTTCCATTAGCAGAAACAGACCCAATCTTTACTGCGAGTGCTGCACATGGTATTACTTCTACTAATATAAGTAATTGGAATGGGAAACAAAGTCCGCAAACGACTTTAAGTGGTTATGGTATAACTGATGCGAAGATAGAGAATGGCACGATTACATTGGGTTCTAATACTATTACACCGATAACATCACATCAAGACATATCTGGTAAAGTTGATTTATCTGGTGGTCAGATGTCAGGAGAATTGACTGCATATAGTCAAGACTCCCCGAACAATGCACAAGTACGTAACATACATATATCCACTTCTGAACCGACAAGTGCGGATGGCAATGATGGTGATATTTGGATAGTTTACAATATCTAAAATGGGTACGATAACAAGGACAGGTAGCGTTACATTAGAGCCGATAGGACATGAAGACGCATCGCAATTAACGGCAAACACTTCATATCCATATACAAATGGTTATCATGACACGACAAACACAAGTAGTTATGCGGTAATACAAGCGAATGCAAACAATAGAGATGGTTATATATATTATACATTTGACACGTCAGACATACCATCCAATGCAACGATTACATCAATAACAGCGAAAGCGAGAGGTAGGTTTAGCAATTCAAGTGGAGTTACGGGTTCGTTTCAATTATACGCAGATACTACTGCAAAGGGTTCTGCAACGACAATATCTGGTACTACGAGTACTATATATGATTTGACGGAAGGTTCGTCATGGACTTTGAGCGAAGCACAAAACATAAGATTAAGAATAAATACAAGGCGAACGTCTAATAGTAGAAACATAAGGTTTTATGGTGCGGAAATAACAATAGAATATTCATGGCAAGAAACCACTTGGGATATAAATTCGTCTGTAAATCAAGATGCGGTTGTAGTGCATGCAAGTGCGAGTGTTGAAGAGGGCGATGTTTTTGAATTGCATATAATTCCAAATGACCATACTACTGCTCCAACATTGGTAACGGATAATGATGTTGATGTAACGTCTTTGATAACTACACGTACATCCGACACAGGAACAACAATCATAAGCAACTACACTAACAATAGCAATTTTACGTTGACGAATGTGAGTGATGCCTACAATGATTCAGACAATACGAATGATTATGCTACGCTTGATGTAGCAGGTAGGACAACGGGTAGTATTTATTTTACATTTACATCGTTGAATATTCCGAGTAGTGCGACTATTTTGTCGTGTACTGCGAAAGTTGCGATACGATTTTCAAGGAATGGTTCAAGTTCTGGTGTAAATGCAACATGTCAAATGGCACATGGAACGACTGCAAAAGGTACGGAATGGGAGATAGTATCGTCTGCAACCGATGTTGCGAGAACTGTTCATAGTTTTGCGATGGATGATTGGAGTGTTGCGGAGATAAACGATGCGAGAATACATATACAATGTACCAACAATGCAAGTAGTACGCATAGATATTTGTACGTATATGGTGGAGATTTGGAGGTTGCGTATGATTTTGGCGGTACTATTTATGTTTATACGATAAGTAGCGTTCATGAGAATCACAATATAGTAGTAGAGTATAGTGGTGGCGGTGGTTCTGATAAAAGTATCTATGTAAAGATAGGAGGCACATGGATTAGGTCGGATAGAATGTTTGTAAAAGTTGGAGGAACATGGCAAGATACAAGCGGAATAAAAATAAAGTTAGGTGGTAATTGGTTATAGAATAATAATTTGTGAAAAGTAATTTTATTGTTGTAAAAGTATATATTTAGACGAGGAGGAACAAAGACATGAACGAGCTTTTAATAACTATTATTAGTTCTGTGATAACATTGGTTGCTGGTGCGTTTGGCGGTAGTATGTGGCAACGGAAAAGAGCGAAAGCGGATGCGTTGACTTCAATGAATGAAGCATACGATAAGATTACGGAAAACTTGCGTAAGCAGATAGACGTATTGGTGGAAGAAAACCAAGAAAGAAACAACAGAATAGTAGAATTAACGGAAAAAATAGAATGTTTAGAAGAACAAATTAAAGAGTTAAAAGAAGCGTTGGGTGCTTGTAAGGACATGTTATCTGAAATAAAATAGATTTATGGATATAAGAATAAGACACAAAATTTTTAAGGGATTCCATTATGGTTTTCCTTTTTGGATTCCTGTTCCGAGAATTATTGGTAAAAAATTTATGTGGAGCAGGCAAAAGAAAGTTCGTTTTCATGCAGATTGCAGATATGAGTTAGGCAAAGACGATAGGTTTGACGTAAACAAGTTGTTTGGTTATAGCATAGGCTTTCACCATGAAAATTCTGCGAGAATTGGTTGGAGATATAATTTTGAGCATGACAAGATAGACATTTTATTGTATTTTTATAATGATGGCAACAGGCATTACGAAAAATTATGCGAGGTTGACTTTGACAAAGACTATATTATAAGTTTGTATTTGCGAGTTGACAAGCATGATGAAGAAACGATACGTGTAGATGCTATGGTTTATAATTTGGGAGAATGCTATGGCAATTATATGACATACATTCAGCGAGACGGAGTTATAGGTTATAACCTGCCATTATACTTTGGTGGTAATTGTGTTGCTCCGCATACTATGACAATTGACACGACAAGGGTTTAAACAAGGTGTATTTTGGCACTTTTTGCTTTTATTGTAAAAATATACGCATTTTGCATAAAAGTTCTTTATTGCGTCTAAAATAATGAAAAAATGATATGGCGGATTATATAAGTTATGAAGGTTTGTTATCTTTGGGTGGCACTGTTAAAAGTTATATAGACGATAATGACATAGGAATAGAGGTTTCCAATGGCAGTGTTCAAATATTTAGCAAGTGGGATGAAGAGAATAAAAAGTGGTCAGTAAAAGGCTCTACGTCAGGGTCAAATATAATACCGATTTCTACAATCGGAGATGATATAGCAAGCATTGTAGATGAAAGCGGTAGTACAGATACAATAAAAAATAATATTGAAGCAATGTCTGGTGTTGCGGTTGGATTTTCAGGATTAACATTTAATTGGTAAAAATTACATACATCGTAACATTTTATTTAATTTTTTTGACAGGGTTTCGGATTAGTATTAGTCCGAGACCTTTTTTAACAAAAGATTGTTGAAAATTTAAGATTACAAAAAAAAGGAATATATATTTAAAAAGTAGTAAATTTGCAAGTGCAAAATTTAAATATATTCCCAATATGGCTGACCCGAAAGAAAATGCGTATCAAATTGTTGTAGATAAAGATATTGTTCACGAGGCAATGGTTTGTGATAATAAAGTTTTCACATTGAAACATTACAATGAACTTAAAAAGGTTTTCAAAATTGTCGTTTATAGGCATTTTGGTTGTTTTGACAATGACACGTTGGAGGAATTTCTTTCAATGGCATTAGAGCGAGTTGTTTGTGCAAAAAGTTATTATAATCCTATGTTTGATGCTTATACTTTTGTATATACAAGCATACGCAACACTATCGGCAATTATTTAAAGAACAAGAAAAACACGAATACTGAATGCGTAGGTTATGCCGATAACATTGAAGAAGATGAAAAAACCTATGTATCACCTATGGAATTAAAGTATAGCGAAAAGATGGTAGATGGGTGGGAAGTTATAAAAATTGATGATTGTGATATTCTTACATTTATGGCATTACAATGCAGTAGAAAACACAAATGTCATATAAACGATGACAAAAATGTAAATGCCGATGAACTTTTGTATATATTTAATAAAGTGTTAAAGAGTATTTAGTTTTATGGCAAAGTATATCAGCGGTAGCAATTTGCAAAACTTTTGGGGTGCTGTAAAGTCGTATATAGATGGTTCGTTTCTTATAAAGAAAATGAGATTGACAAATGAATTGTACGACAAGAGCGACCCAAGCACCTATTCTGTTGCTGATTTGAATAGTGGAGATGTAGAAAATGGTACGCTTGTATTGCAATTTAATGCAGATAGCGGAATTTTATGCACAAACGACACAAGCCATAATAAAGTTATAATAGAGGCGAATATAATTACGAGTACAAGATTAGAAGAAATTTTAGCATAATAGTATAGAGATGAAAGAATTTGTAGATGAGTTGTTAAAAGGCACGAATGATAGATTAGGCGATTATAAAGATGACAAAAACGTATATGATAAAATCATAAGCGAATCGTATGATATTGCGATGAGTGTATATAAGAAGTTGCAGAATAAGTACAATAACACCGACATGTACGCAAACTTGTACGATGTTATCATGGAATGCTATACTGACATGATTGTAAGTGATGGTTTTTGGAATTTCAAAGAAAAAAATGGTTCTACGTTTGCAGGCTTTGTAGCAACAATATTAAAAAACAAAGTGATAGACTATTACAACAAATACAATAAGTCTGACAAAGGTTTGATGAGAGAGAGCGATTTTGAAACCTTTGGTAGAGAAAAAGGATTAGAAGAGGGCGAAATGCAAGGTGGCTTTGAAAATTTAATCAGCAAGGCAGGTGCAAGCGGAATGTACGGCAAAAATGAGATAGATATAGATGCACTTGACAAAAATGAGATGTCTTTGTTGGAGCAGTACGAAAGGGGTGATATAGACATTGACGACATTTTCAACATGAAAAACAAGAATTTGATTTTCAAGATAGTCGGTCAAATGCCGAGCAGTCAGAGATACAATTTGCAGAATTACTATTGGAATGACAAAGAATTGTATGGGAAAGGCGAAGGATTTAGGAGAAGCACAATGGGTGCTGAAATGCGTTCTGTCCTTGACTATGCTTTGGCGAGAGGTGTAGCCCACAAAGGTAGAGAAAAAGCAAATGTAAATGATTCTTTATACTTTGAAGAAAATGTTAGAGAGTATGCAGAATTATTGTTAGACGATATGTTAAATGGAACATATATTGAGTAAAAGATATATATTTAAATAGATAAATTATAAAAGGAGAATAGAGATGTCGTTAGTTTCAACAGCGTATGGTGCGGTGATAGGTAATCCGCAGAATGTATGGAATTTTGCAGTAACAATACCATATTTGAATATACCAGCATTATTGGTACAATCAACTACTTTGCCGAGCGAGCAATTGCAAGCGATGAAGGCGACTTATTTTGGTGAAGAACGTGAATTTCCTACAAAACCGAAAGTAGGTGGAGATTGGAGTTTTAATGTTGTAGAAAGTGAATACGGAATTATATATCGTGCAATGCAAAGATTGTATAGTGCATATTACTTGCAAACTGCTGGTGCGGTTCTTTCAAGTGGAATTGGCAGCACGTTTGACATAATCGTATCACAACGTACATTATTGGGTGTATCAACGAGAAAAGTTATTTTGAAAGATTGCTATTTCAAAGGATGGGATGCAATAGATTTGAAAAATAATGATGTTGAAGGTGTTACAACATATAGATTGAATTTCCATTACAATTGGATGAAGAATGTTGACCCGATAAGTGTATCGCCTTCTGTTGTAGTAAATTCATTGTCAAATTTGATGAATCTTGCAGGACAAGGTATCAATGCGGTTAATTTGCAAAATGCAGGTTTATAGTCTATGAGTATATTGCAGAGTGGCAAGCCGAGTCCGATAACCACTTATGATTTTGAGATAAGAATTGTAAAGGGTGGTGTTATTTATCCGCAGAAGAGAGAGCAGATGACGGACTTTTTCAGTGTTAGCAGTAGTTCAATGCCATTTGTCAAGCCACAAGAATTGGAAAAGAACATGTATGGTTCAAAAGTATATGGTCGTTGTATAGAGCAGAGGTATGGCGAATGGAGTTTTGATGTATTGGAGACTGACAGGTTTGACTTTTTGGAATGTATGATAGGATATAAGAACGTTAAAGGAGGTGCAAGTCCTTTGAGTGCGAACTTGCTATATGGCAATAACAATGAAAGGTTTGACGTGCAAATAAAGTTAAATTCGTCATCTGCTGCGTTTTCTGGTGCAATGGTTCAAGATTCAGTAGTTGGTAACATTTACAATGTTGCACAGGTTGCTAATAGTGCGTATAGCATAGTTTTAAAGAATTGTTTTCTATTGGGAATAGATGATATTACTTTAAAGAACGATGCACAAAGAACTCCGTTATCGTATAAGGTAAAGATTAGATATAATAATATAGAGCCGTTTAGATTAGGATAGATATGTACACATTAGTAGAGTTTAAGAATGAGTTGTTGGCGAAGTTAGGCAGTGGCAAGATATGGCAAAAGTTGCTAAATTCTTTGGTAGGCAGAGAATTGGTATCATTTGCTTGCTATATGGCGACTTTGATAGAGGGCATATATACAAGGTTTTTTGAGAATTTATCGCCAGACAGAGCAGACTTTCAAAGTTTATGTATATTGGGTAGCATTCATAATGTAGGCTTTGACTTTTTCACTGCAAGTTATATAACATTGAATTTGGATGATGCAGATGAGAATTACTACATGCCGTTTGAGTTGATGGCAAGAACCAACAACTACACTTTTTATAATGTAGATACATGTTATAAGAGTGCAACGTTGTATGAGGGAATGCTTTGTTGTAGTCTTTACAATGGTGGTTTATCGGGTTCTTATGGTGGCTATCAATGGCGAGAGGTTAATGTATATGATGACGGAATGTATTGTTACATGAAGTTAGACAAATATACGATAGCAAAGAGTGTAAAGGTATCAATGATAGATAGCAATGGCAAGGAAGTTCCGTTTGGGTTAGATATAGACGATAGTCATGTAAAATTGGAACGAATGCCAGATAGCACTTTGGCGGTTAAATTTGATAGCGAATTTATTAGCGGATATGCAGATTGTATAGTAAGATATTTGGTTGCTGGCTTTGACAATTCATATAGCACGAATGTATCATTGGTAAAGCGTATGACTGCGGAGGTGGTGGATTACGATGCAGATAGTCTTTCAAATGTTCGTGGTTCTGAAAGTTTGGATATTGCAAGACGTAGTTTAAGAAATGCTTTGTCAATGAAGGCAAGCATAGGCACACAATATCAAATAAGAGAATATTGCAATGGATTTGCACCTATTTACGATTGTTATCCTATAAGAGAAAGCAATGGCAATGTAAAAGTATATGTAAGACCGCAAAACGAGAATGCTCATTACGATTATAGGGCAATAGAAATGGCTTTGAATTACTACGGAGAAATTGGCAGTAGTTTTTCTTTGGAAGACGGAGAAAAGTTTGAATTTGACATTATATTGCAAAAGTTAAAACCGACATTGGATGATTATTCTGCTAACATAAAAGCGTTGGTAGATGGCAAATTGTTGTATGATAGTGTAGTAACACCATATTTTGTTTTCCAAGACAGTGGCATAGATGGTTTGGGTTGCTATTTTAGATGCAAAGACGTATCGGTTGGAGATAATTCTACTTTGACATGTATTCCGAAAGGCGATGTTACGTTCTATAAGAATGGAGATATTGTTGGTTGGAGCAGAAGTGGCAAGTTGTTTTCGGTATTGAGTAGAGTGTTAAATATAAGAAAGATAGGCGAAGATGCAAACTACATGCAGATAGGCGACACTTTGATAGCGAACTATGGTGTAAGTGAAAGTTATGCAATAGACAAAGACGGCTATTATTCAAGACTTGATAGCAATTACTTTGATATAAGCAATGTTATCAATGCTTATTACTATGGTAGTCGGACAATGGTATATCAAAGAGGCTACAAAGATTTAAATTCTGTAAGTGGAGCGATAAATTCTACTGTTGAAAATTATTTGAATGGGGCGACAGATGCGAATGCGATAGACTTTCAATTGCAAGCGAATGTAAGTTATACGAAATACGTGTTTGCAGATAAGTCTTTTGTTGGCGACATATCTATATTTAGCATAAGACCGACAAGCGTGATAGGCACATCTCCAAGTAGCATAAGAAACGTTGACTATGTGAAATTTATTGCTACAAATTCTCCGACAGTTCAACCGAGTGCAAGCGATACATGGAGTTGGTATATACCAGAGAATAGCAATTATAGTACATGGCAGGCAACGCCATATCTTTGGGCAAAGATTACTTATCAACAAAGATTCAACACTCAAAGTTTAAATGAAGACATTGTATATTTGTGCAAGTTAGACCCTACAAAGATAACAAGTGTAAGTTTAGAATAT
>JAEEGL015890285.1_pt1 | contig 13441 bp, 4 predicted proteins | sample 9134231 | NCBI WGS metagenome assembly JAEEGL01 (sample SAMN16246548, study PRJNA631951) | gut metagenome | biome: gut microbiome; feature: rumen; material: fiber-attached | host: Bos | place: Iran: Karaj | collected 2018-10 | reverse complement strand
TTATAGCACTTTTAATGGTGTTTGCCATAGGACAGGCTCAAGCACAGACCGGAAAAAATATTTCCGGTACAGTTACAGACCCCAATGGCGAGCCGCTGCCGGGTGTTACTGTAATGGTTCAAGGTACCAACAACGGTACCATCACCGACCTTGACGGTAAATATCAAATCACAGCTCCTCAAGGAGCAAAATTGGTATTCTCGTTCATCGGCTATACTAACTCAGTTATTGAAGTAGGAGCAGGCTCTACCTTTAATGTCACAATGGAAGAAGACTCTCAACAACTTGAAGAGGTTGTGATTGTAGGTTACGGACAGCAGAAAAAGGCTTCTGTGGTAGGTGCTATTACGCAAACCAACGGCGAAACACTACAACGTGCGGCAGGTGTTCCCGACCTTGGTCAGGCTCTCACTGGTAATTTACCCGGTCTTATCACCATGCAGAGTACAGGTATGCCGGGTGAAGAAAATCCAGATATCGTAATTCGTGGTGCAAGTTCGTGGAACTCAAGTGCTCCGTTAGTTTTGGTTGACGGAATTGAGCGTCCGATGAACAGCGTTGACGTTTCTTCTGTTGCAAGCATTTCAGTGCTAAAAGACGCATCGGCAACTGCCATCTACGGTGTTAAAGGTGCTAACGGTGTTATCATTATCACAACAAGACGTGGTAGTGAAGGACGCGCACAGATCAATGCTTCTGTTTCTACTACAATGAAAGTTGTCAGCAAACTTCCTGGTAAGTATGATTCATACGATGCTCTTTTAGCAAGAAACAAAGCTATTGAAAACGAATTAAATGCGTCTCCTGCTTCTTGGGCAAATATTGAAAATCAAGTATTTATCAACAACTATCGCAATCAAGATCCCTCAGCCCGTGACGAAAACGGGAATCTCATCAGTGAGCGTTACCCAAACATTGATTGGCAAGACGAACTTTTCAAATCACATGCTATGGCCTACAATGCCAACATTAACATATCCGGTGGTAGCAAGTTCGTTCGCTATTATTCAGCACTTGACTGGACTAACGAACAAGATATGTTTAAAAAGTTTGAAAACGGCCGAGGATATCATTCTGGTTACGGATATAACCGTGTCAACGTTCGTTCAAACCTTGACTTCAATATCACTAAAACCACAGTATTAAAAGCCAACCTTGCTGGTAGCATAGGAATGCAACATACACCGATGTCTAACACCGGATATAGTTCTCTTGGCGACTGGGCACTTTCACAACAATGGGCAGGTGTATATAACATTGCACCCAACATCTTTGTTCCACGCTACGAAGACGGTAGTTACGGTGCCAACTTAGGTTGGGCTAATGGATTTACTAATGCAACAAACTCTGTTCAAAATATGTCGTTAGGCGATGGTTCTAATACTACAACCACTACTAATATCACCACCGACCTTATCTTAGAACAAGATTTGAGTTTTGTTACAAAAGGTCTTTCGCTTACTGGTATGATTTCATGGGACAACCGTTTTACAGAAAAATCACGAGGCATCACAGACCTATATCATAACCCAAAAACCAAGATTATTGATCCTCACACTGGAATTGTAACATATGATCCACCTGATGCTATTGATCAAGTAAACAAATATGATTATGCGGATCCAGTAGAATGGACAACCGCAAATGGTGATATAAACCATTGGAGCGCTAGACCTTACAGAAACCTCAATTATTCTGTTAGATTAAACTGGAATCGTTCATTCGACAAACACAATATTACAGCAATGGGATTGTTTGAACGTCAAGAACAAACTAATGGCAATGAAATTCCGCGTTTGAGAGAAAACTGGTGTTTTCGTATCACCTACAACTGGAACAATCGTTACTTCCTTGAATACAACGGTGCATACAACGGTTCTGAAAAATTTGCCAAAGAAAACCGTTTCGCATTCTTTAATTCAGGAGCTATCGGCTGGACAATTTCTAACGAACCATTTATGGATTATCTCCGTGATAGCGGTATAATTGAGAACCTCAAACTTCGTGCATCATATGGTGAAATCGGTGACGACTCCTATGGTGGTTGGGACAACAATAAACGTTGGCTCTCTGTTTCAACATGGGGAATGGGCGGTTCTGCATATATGAACGGATATGCAGGTGCTGGTCAAAATAACGTCAATAGAAGTATTTATCAATTCTATTACGAAAATACCGTTGGTAACGAAGATGTTCATTGGGAAGTAGTAAGAAAACTCAATTTTGGTGTTGACTATTCTTTTCTCAAAGGAATGTTTATGGGTAGTTTTGACATATTCCGCGATAATCGTACCGACATTCTTATAGGTGGTAGCGACCGCTCTGTTCCATACTACTTTGGTATGGGTGCTCCAACAGCTAACCTTGGCGAAGTAAAAACCAAAGGTTATGAAGTTGAACTTAAATTCAACAAAAAAATTGAAAGTGTTAAAGGTTTAAGTTTTTGGGCTAACCTTAATATGACACACTCTGAAAACGAAGTTATAGAACGTGAGGATAAAGAACTTTTACCCTCTTACCGCAAACAAGCAGGTTACGCCATCGGTCAAACAACCTCCCAACTTGACTACGGCATTTTGCAAACATACGATGACGTTTATGCAAGTCCTCGTTTTGATACTAAAGACAATTTAAAACTGCCGGGCGATTACTATTACATCGATTTCAACGGTGACGGTATAATTAACAATGATGACCGCGCACCAATTTATTACTCTAATGTGCCGCAAAACACCTATAATGCCACACTTGGAGTTAACTATAAAGGCTGGGGTGCATTTGTTCAGTTTTATGGAGTCAACAACGTAACTCGTGAAGTTGCTTTGGGATCTTTCGGAAACAACCATATGGACAATGTATATGATGTTGGCACATGGTGGGCTGACGACCATGACAATCCAGACATTGTTACTCCTCGCTATCTAACTTCTGATGGTGGAAACAGATACGGCACTCAATTCTTATACGATGGTTCTTACATTCGTTTGAAAAATGCCGAAATATCCTACACTTTCAATTCTTTGAATGTAGGACGTTACAAATTCAACAATGTTAAAATTTATGTAAACGGAAATAACCTTTGGGTATACACCAAAATGCCAGACGACCGTGAATCTAACCTCACCGGCGTAGGCTACCAAGGACAATATCCTACCGTCAAGAGGTTTACTTTAGGTTTAAAATTCTCATTGTAAAAAATTCGTAGAAAGATTATGAACAAATTTAAATACATATTGTTCGGTTTGTCTTCGGCAGCACTTTTAGGAGCCATGTCGAATTGTACTGAATATTTGGACAAAGAACCGGACTCAGACGTTTCAACAGAAGCCGCTTTTCAAAATTTTAAGAATTTTCAAGGCTTTGTTGAAGAGATATACAACAACGTTCCCCATAAAGAGACACTCTATTGGGAAACTGCGTTTAACTGGGGCGAAGATGAGTATGTACCTGCAGGTGTAGCACATTTGGTTACCCGCCAAATTGACGAAGGCAACTTTCGTGGATGGTACGGAGAAGGTGGCGCATGGGGAGGTTCATTCTTCAACAACACTAACTCCAACACTGATTATCGCGGACAAGGTCGTATGCAACACGATATTTGGAGGTGTCATACTTATTGTATCCGCAAAGCAAACCTCGGTTTGGCAAACATAGATCTCCTTGTAGATGCCACTCCTGAACAAAAAGACGCCATAAGGGGTCAGCTCCTCTTTTTCCGCGCTTGGTGGCACGAAGAAGTTATGAATTATATGGGAGGCATACCTTATATCGACACCGTTCTTACTGGTACAGAAAGAATACCACGCCCCACATATCAGGAATGTGCTTTAAAAGCTGCAAATGATTTCGGAGAGGCTGCCAAGTATCTTCCCAACGATTGGGATAAATCAACAGCAGGCACTGCAACTATTGGCAAAAACGGACTTAGAATTACTAAAGCTACTGCTCTTGCTTACCAAGGCAAAATGCTTTTGTTTGCAGCAAGCCCTTTGGCTGAAAATGGAGCTCAATTAGGTGGCGGAAAAACTTATTCGTACAATACCGAAATAGCAAAAGAGGCTGCCGAGGCTTTGGGCGAATGTATAGCTCTTGTTGAAAGCGGACAAACTCCTTACCAATTGGCTGAATATAATTATGCCACTATAAAGGATTTAACCGACCACAAACAAGAATCAACCAATGGTTACGATAATATATTTTATACCATTAATTCCAATTGGCAACAACCTGGTGCCAAAGAGGCCATGATGAGAGGTACTCCTTTCGACAACAACGCAGCAGCTTGGGGTTTTGCCAACAATTGGGGTCCGCAGGTTAACAATATGAGTAACGGCTCCAATGCCATTACACCTACAGCAAATTACGTTGACTATGCATACGGTATGAAAAATGGATTACCTCTTGATGATCCGGATTCACAATGGGATCCTACACATCCATTTAAAGACCGCGACCCACGTTTCTATCATGATATCATCTTCGATGGTGTAAAATACATAGTAGGAGATCCTGGTGCATTTGAACCTTATCAGTATGTTAGACTCGACGATGATGGTATAGATCCTAAATATGGTGCTATGCGTGCTGAAGCCGGTGGTTCTGTAACAGGATATTTTGAACAAAAGCTTGTTCCTCATCAATGGAACAAAATAGACCAATGGTATGCATATCCAAAACAGTTCCAACCTTATTTGCCATATCTCCGTCTTGCCGATGTTTATTTGATGTATGCAGAAGCATGCTCAGCAGCTTCTGGATGTACTTCAAGTAGTTATAGTGCGAATTCTTGTAGTTTGACTGCAGTTGACGCTGTCAACAAAATTCGTGAACGTGTTGGAGTTGATCCTGTTTCTGGAAAATATCTTAACGGAACAGACTTTATGGAGTGTGTTCGTCGCGAGCGAGCTTGTGAACTTGCATTTGAGGGATTCCGTTTCAACGACCTCCAACGCTGGCTACTGCTCACCGAAAAGCCTTACACCATAAAGCGTGCCGCATCGTTTAAACGAGTAGAAAGCGATGATTGGTATAAAACGAACGATCCTTCGGAGGCCGAAGTTACCGGTTACAACACCAATAAAATTATTAAAGAACGTAAATTTACGGCAAAACACTATTGGTTCCCATTTAAGGATGACGAAGTTTACAACTATGCAGACTTCCCTCAAAATCCGGGCTGGTAACATTTTGAAAAATGAAAATTGAAAATTGAAAAAACAATTGACAATTTTAAAAAAAACGTAATTCATAACTTAAGAAAAATGAACAGATTAAAAATATATTTAACGGCTTGTTCTTTGGCGGCTCTACCAACGATAGTTTCGGCGGAGGGAGTTACGACAGCGATTAACACTTCTGAAGTGTATTCGCCAATAGCTGTACAGGACAATATCACCGTTACGGGAAAAGTTACCGATGAGAGCGGCAAACCGCTCGCTGGAGTAACAGTTTCGCAGAAAGGTACCGACAATAGTACAATTTCCGATATTAACGGCGACTTTTCGATAGAGGCGTCAGATGATGGTGAATTAGTATTCTCACTTGTTGGCTACAGCACACAAACGGTTTCTATCAACGGCAATGAAAATGTAGGCAACATCACCATTTCAAAACTCATCCATACCGCATTCAAAGACGAGAAAGCCGACGAAATACTCGGTGGTGTATCAAGTGTTGATATCGAGAGTATTATTGACGAAAACTATTTCACATACACTCTCGACAACCTCTACACCTTTGTTAGTGGCTACAACGGCAATACAATGTGGGGCTACGATGGTGTACTTGCCATTGTTGACGGAGTGCCTCGTGATTTAAACAACGTAAAACCAGATGAAATCGAAAGCATCACCTTTATGAAAGGTGCACAAGCTGTAGTTCTCTATGGTAGCCGCGGAGCAAAAGGAGCTATACTCGTTACCACAAAACGTGGAAAAATACAGGATATGAAGATTTCTGTACGAGCCAACACGGGTATAAACGTTGCAAAATCGTATCCTGAATATTTGGGCGCTGCCGAATATATGACATATTACAACCAAGCGCGTGCCAACGATGGACTCGAACCGCTTTACACAGATGAACAGATTTACAACACATCAACCGGTAATAATCCATACCGTTACCCTGATGTAAATTTTTATTCTGATGAATACATTAGAAAAATAACCAACCGAACCGACGTTACTGCCGAAATCAACGGTGGTAGCAAGTTTGCTCGTTATTATTCAAACGTAAGTTACTATAACACCAACAGCAATCTAAAACTTGGCGAAGGTGACAATATGGGAACCGACCGTTTCAGTATCCGTGGTAATGTTGATATGGATTTCAATGATTACATTTCAGCAGCAGTTGACGCCAACATTACTATGTACAACAGCAAAGGTTATGTTACCAACAACGGTTCTTTTTTTGATGCAGCAGCTACTTGGCGTCCTAATCGTATTGCGCCTTTCATCCCTACATCTTACATAAGCGAATACGCATACGATGCCCAAGATCTTGTAAGTATTTCTGAGAATATCTACGACGGACAGTTTTTAGCTGGTTCATCAACCGATCAAACCAATGTTTTTGCCGATTTGCTTTTTGCAGGAAAAACCAAAAACACAATACGTCAGTTTCAGTTTGACTTGCGATTGGATTTTGATTTATCAAAATTGTTAGAAGGTTTATCTTTCCACACAATGGCTGCTATGGACTATAACACATCTTACAATACATCTTATACCAATTCATACGCAGTTTTTGTTCCCACTTGGACAAACGTTAACGGAAAAGATGAAATAATCAATCTTACCAAGATCAACGAAGACAAACATTCGGGTGTTCAAAACATCAATGCGAATTACAACAACCGCACTACTTCATTTTTTGCACACTTTAATTACGACCGGACATTTGGTAACCACACAATAAAATCTATGTTGCTTGCCAACGGTTTTCAGAATGTTGTTACAGGTTCGTATCACGTAACAAGCAATGCCAACCTTGGTTTAGATATTCATTACGATTTCGACAAACGCTATTTTGCTGCATTCACAGCAGCAATGCCTTACTCGGCTAAGTTAGAAGAAGGTTCACGCGCAGGTTTCTCACCATCAGCATCTTTGGGATGGAACATTTCTAACGAAGATTTCTTCAACAAAGGATTCATCAGCAATCTTATGCTTAGTGTCAGCGCAAGCGACCTCAATCAAGATATCGACATTGATGGATACTTCAACTATTTGGGTATCTATTCTTTGGGTTCGTACGTTACATGGGGTTCAAGCGGCAACCAAAACGGCTTCCAAAGCAAACAAGCTGCCAACCCCGATTTCGGATATATACATCGCAAAGAACTTTCGGCTAATTTACGTATGGGAATGTTAAACAACAATTTAACATTTGATTTCTCTGCTTTTTCAAGTCTTACTACAGGTCTTGTTTACCAACCTACCGGTTCATATCCTTCTTACTTTACGTTCAACGGGTCAAGTTTTATTCCCAACTTAAACTTCAACGAAGATTTACGTCGTGGATTTGACCTCAGTGTCAACTATCGTCAAAACATAGGAGAAGTTAAATTAACTGCTGGTATTAATGCTACTTATATCAACGTAAAAGCAAACAAACGCGATGACGTTGAATACGAGTATGAATATCAACATAGAGAAGGTACAAACCTCAATACATATTGGGGTTATGAATCTCTCGGTTATTTCAAAGACCAAGCTGATATAGACAACTCTCCTGTTCAAGCTTCTTTTGGTCAAACTATCAAACCCGGCGACATCAAATACAAAGATCAAAACGGAGATAATATCATTGACAACAAAGACATGATCGACCTTGGTAAAGTTAATGGCTGGCAATATGGTGCTCCTTACACAATGGGAGTAAACCTATCGGCATCATACAAAAACTTTACACTCTATGTATTAGGTATTGCACAGACAGGCTATTATTCTACATTTAATAGTTCTTACTACTATCCCGCCAACGAAGAGAAATACTCTGCCAATGTACGCGACACTTGGACTCCAGAAAATCCATATGCAAAATATCCGCGCCTTACTACATCAAATGGAGCTAACAATTATGCAACATCAGATTTCTGGTTGACCAAGATTTCTCGTTTTGATCTTACCCGAGTTCAACTAACTTACAATTTACCTTCTACTTTGTTCGAAAACAACAGAGTTATATCAAGTGTATCGGTTTATGTAAGCGGCAGCAACTTGGCTACTATATCTAAGGAAAGTGAAAAACTTCAACTTAACGTAGGTAGCGATCCTCAAAATCGGTTCTACAATTTAGGTGTTAAAGTAAACTTCTAAAAAATAAAAAAAATGAAATTTAAAAAATCTTATATAATTCCGTTGTTGGTTGTTTCAGGTTTTGTTAGCTCTTGCGATGACTTGTTTGAGCCTGCCATTGAAAACAATCAAAGTTTATCGGATATGTACACTAATCCTAAAGAGGCTCAAGGTCTTATCGGACAAGTGTACACTATGATAAACAACGTGTATCTCACAACACCGCAAAGCGATATGGCCACCGACGATGCTGTTTCAAATGCTATCAGCAGCACTTGGAAAACTATGGCTACCGGAGGTTGGAGAGCAGAAATGAACCCCGTTTCCACATGGAATGCTTGCTATGCAGGTATACACTACTGCAATCTGTTTCTTGACAACGCTGACCAAATTGTTTGGTCAGAATCAGATCCGGAAATCAACAAAATGTTCAACACACGTTTTAAAGCTGAGGCTTATGCTTACCGTGCCATATTCCACTTCAAAGCACTTGAGGCTCATGCTGGTATAGTTGGAGGAACACTTGTTGGTATTCCTATTCACGATAAAACTGAAATCGAAGGCAATTACCTTCAAACTCGTGCGTCTATTAAAGAATGTGTTAATTTCATTCTTAAAGATTTCGACGAAGCATTGAAGACAATTCCTTATCAGTTTGCCGATGCCAATTCTGCGGATGACATTCCTGAATCCCTCATACCATACATTAAAAAGAATACTGACGGTACTCCTAACGTATCTGCTTACAACCGTGTATATGGTGTTCAAAATGTAGGTAAAATTGATGGTAAAATTATCGGTGCTATTAAATCTCAGTTAGAATTGCTCTGCGCATCTCCGGCATACCAAGGTGCCGATACTGGCATAGACTGGGAAGTGGCTGCAAAAGACGCTTTCAAAGTACTCAAAGATGCAGGAAAAAATCCAGCCACCCTTTCGCCAACTGGTTATTATTGGTACGATTGTACTACAGGTAGCGATAATCTTGACGGTGATGGTGGTTTCAAACCTGCAACTGGTACACATACTGAACTTTTATGGCATAATTATGATGCCGGTGTGTCAAACTCTCTCGAGTTGAATTGTTATCCTCCCTCGCTTTACGGCAATGGAAATATTAACCCAACTCAAAACCTTGTTGACGCTTTCCCGATGGCTAACGGTTATCCCATTACCGACAAAGACAATAGTGGATACGATCCTGAAAATCCTTTTGAAGGACGTGATCCTCGTCTTCAAAGATATATTGTTTATAACGGTAATGTTATCGGAAGCACAAACAAAACTATTTCTGTTGTAATGCCAGGCGTTGGTCAAACCAACATTGATGCCAACAACCAAGAAAACGGTTTGTCAACAAAAACTGGTTATTACCTCAAAAAACTTCTTCGCTCTAATATCAACCTTGACCCTGCGGCAAGAAACACAATGCGACACCTTGGCGCAAGAATTCGCTACACTGAAATTTTCTTAAACTATGCCGAGGCTGCCAACGAAGTAGTTGGACCCAAAGGTTTGGTTGGCGATGCTGATTTCTCAGCCTACGATGTTATCAAGGCTATTCGCAGTCGTGGTGGTATTACCGATGAGGCTTACTTAGACGAATGTGCTGGTGACAAGGAAAAATTCCGCGAACTCATCCACAACGAACGCCGTCTTGAATTATGTTTTGAAAACCATCGTTTTTGGGATTTAAGACGTTGGAATGTTGGACTCAGCCAACTTAACCAAACAGCTCAAGGCGTAACCATTACTGAAAATCCTGATCAAACGCTCAACTACACTATTGGTGATGTTGAAACACGCAATTATCAGTCACATCAGTATTTTGGACCTATACCATACAGCGAGTGCTTGAAGTTTTCAGAATTAACTCAAAACTCTGGCTGGTAAAAAAATTAGAAATTGAAAATAGAAATTTGAAATTTGAAAATTGAGAATTCAATTTTCAATTTTCAAATTTCAATTTCAAAATTTCTATTTCAAAATTTTTAATTATCAAAAGTTATTAATGAATAAACGAATATGAAAAATTTTTATAAATACATATCACTTTCAGTTGTTGCACTATCGGCCGGTTTTACCGCTTGCCACAATGCAGAAAACGAATTTGACGATTTTGAAGACGGTGTGTCTGTCTACTTCCCTTATCAAACCCCAATTAGAACTTTGGTGATGGGTGAAGACATCTACAACACCGATCTTGACAACGCTCACAAATGCAAAATTTCTACCACGATGGGCGGTTCCTACACTGGTAAAAACATCATAGTAGAAGTAGCAAAAGACGAATCTCTTCTTACCAATCTTTATTTTAAAGGCGGCGATAAAATAGAAGCTATGCCAGAAGATTACTACGACTTGTCATCTACTACTATGGATTTTGCCGGTACAATGAAAGGATCCATAGAAGTGTCGCTTAAAGACGCCTTCTTTAACGACGAAAAATCAGTTGCAGGCGGTTATGTTATACCTCTTGTAATTAAGAATCAAACGGGTGCCGCAAAAATCAACATTGGTTCATACGATACCCAAGTTTATTCTTCCGCTCCACAACGCACTAACAATGATGCATGGAAAACTCTTCCTCAAGATTACACTCTTTTCTGCATCAAATACATCAGCAAATACGAAGGTTACTTTATGCGCCGTATCACAAATTACAACGGCGCCGATAGTATCCACATTACTTCTTTGCCTGAATTGCCCGACTACCCTGTAGCTGTAGGTGATTTTCGATACAAGCAAGGTACAGATTCTATTCGAAAATACTACATTTATAATTCTAACGAACCTATCGTTAACACCAAAACTGTTAATCTGAATAAAGTTACTTACGAAGCTGGCATCGACGGAACAAATTACACTCTTGTTCTTGACTTTACAGCAGGTACTGTTTCTGCACCAAAAGGTGCTACTTATACTGTATCTGGCAATTGTGCTTACAAAGAACACAGCGAGAAAAAAGCTTGGGGTGACAAAGATCGCGATGGCTTGTACATAGATTACTCAGTTACCGATGGCACTGAAACCTACGATTTAAAAGAAATTCTCGTTCTTCAACGTAGAGGTGTTGCTCTTTCAACATTTGAAACCGAATACAAAGAAGAAGAATAGAGAATTGTTATTTATGTAAATTAAAAAAGCAATTATTATGAAAAAGTATAAATATTTAATTCCGGCGTTGGCAATTGTAGGGCTTATGTCGTCATGCGCCGAAGACCTAACCAAAGATTTTGTGGTTGATAAACCGTTATCGCTTCAGGTTATGGAAGAGATCAACAGTCTTGACCCATTAAAATCTTACAAAACAGCATCAAACATTTCACCCGATTTTAAACTAAGCGGAGCCCTTACTGCTGCTGACTTTATCAATGGAGGCAACTTGGCGGCTCTTGCTGCTGCCAACTTCGATGAAATTGTGGCAGGCAATGCTATGAAATACGCTTCTTGTGTTGATGAAAAAGGCAATATGTCTTTCTCTGCCGTTGATGATTTCGTCAAAGCAGCACAAAATGCAAATCTCAGCATCTATGGTCACACTCTAGCTTGGCACTCTCAACAGCAGCCTAAATATATCGAAAAATTGTTTGAGAACAGAGGTTTGGAAATTAAAGAGGAAAAGCAGAAAGAGAAAGAACAGAATGAAAATTTAGAAGTTACTTCTAATTATTGTTTAAAAGTATCTTGCGGTGAAGCAGGTGCAAACTCTTGGGACAAGCAAGCACATTATACATTGACTCAAGCCATGGAAATTGGCAAAAAATATATTGTCAAAGCCAAAATTAAAGCATCACAAGATGGCGTTTGTGGTTTATGGCCTATTTGGACTCAAAGTGAAAATTTAGACCAATGGGGCAACAGCAAAGACTTGTATTATTATGCCGATCAAACGATTACAAAAGATTGGCAAGAAATCTCTTGGACTGTTGATGGAACCAACGATAATAGTCATGCTGGTGTTGAATGGGAAATTGATAGACTTCAATTTGTATTTGGCAAACTTGGTGGCGAAATATATTTCGATGATGTAACTTGCACTGAAGTTGGCGGAGAAGAGAACTTCATCAATAACAGTGATTTCGACAAAGAATCTGTTGAAGGTTGGTCGTATTCTGGAGTAACTGGTGCTAGATATGAAGATAAGGTTTATTCAACTCCTGCTAATCATTGCATTGAATATGTTTGTGGAGAAGCTGGTGCCAACCCCTGGGACAAGCAAGCTCATTATACATTGACCAAAGCAATGGAAATTGGCAAAAAATACGTTGTTACAGCCAAAATAAAAGCCACGGAAGCAGGAGATTGTGCTTTATGGCCTATTTGGACTAAAAGTGAAAATTTAGACGAATGGGGCGGCAGTAAAGACTTGTATTATCTCGACACCAAATCAATCACAAAAGATTGGCAAGAAGTTTCTTGGACAGTTGATGGAACTGACAATAATAGTCATGCTGGTGTTGAATGGGAAATTGATAAACTTCAATTTGTATTTGGAAAACTTGGTGGCAGCATTTATTTTGATGATGTTACTTGCACTGAAGTTGGCAGTGAAGATAATCTTGTTGAAAATGGTGATTTTGAACAACCTTCAACATCAGGTTGGGGAAATAACTGGAATGGCCCGACTTTTAAACGTATTGAAGAAGTTGTAGAAGAATCTGAAACCGAAAAACTTGAACTCGTTGAAAACGGTGATTGCGAACAATCAGAAAACAAAAACTTTGTTATCCGCATCAAAGGTGCTGCAGGTGACGTGAACGCATCATTCAGCGATGGCGGGAAAGAAGGCAAATGTATCATCATTGATGTGGCCGCAAAAGTAGCAGATCCTTGGGATAATCAATTCTTCGTTTCTGTCCCAGATAAGAAAAATCTTCTTGACGGAGAAACCACTTATACTCTTGAAATGGATGTTAAAGCAGCTGTGGCTCAGAAAATTTCTGTTCAAACACATGCTGCTCCGGGTGGTTTTATCGGCGGATTTGGCGACATAAATGCCACTACCGAATGGAAACACTTTAAATTAACAGGTACTTTGCCTGTTCATGCAGAAAAAGGTCAGGCTTATTCACTGGCTTTCAACCTCAACGACGGTGACGGTGTAGCAAACACATTCTATTTCGACAACATTTCGC
>JAEEGL015204796.1_pt1 | contig 13441 bp, 10 predicted proteins | sample 9134231 | NCBI WGS metagenome assembly JAEEGL01 (sample SAMN16246548, study PRJNA631951) | gut metagenome | biome: gut microbiome; feature: rumen; material: fiber-attached | host: Bos | place: Iran: Karaj | collected 2018-10 | reverse complement strand
TCCCTTAGGAATAGATTCAATTCCACCACGGTAGATTTCTGCAAAATAAGCTGCATAATTAACAGAAAGTGCAACAATTGCAGCAACAAATCTGTTCCATTTAAAAGAAACCTCATAGCCTTGCAAAACAAGCCATCGTATAAAAAGGCCAGGCCCAAAGTACACAACCAAAAGTTGAAGCATAAGTGGCGTGCCACGAATAATCAAAAGAAAAATATTTGTAGTTACACTAAGCGCTTTGTGACGCGCCATTCTGCCCATTGCAATTGGCAAAGCCAGCGGGATTGAAAAAATCAAAGTTAGAAAAAAAACTTCAAGCGAAGTAACAGAACCGTTAAGCATCGCTTGAAGCATTTTGATATAGCGTTCTGACATTAGTTTATAGAAGAAATATCGCGACCAAACCACTTAAGGCTAATTGCAGTAACAGTTCCGTCAGCCTGCATTTCCTTAAGAATAGACCAAACAGCATCGCGCAATTCAGGCTCATTTTTTCTAAAGCCAATTCCATAACCTTCAGCAGCAAGCGGTTCATCAATTACAATAAAAGGCTTTTTTGTCTGCGCAATAGAATAATTTGCAACAACGCTATCCATTACAACACCGTCAACGCCACCAATATCAAGATCGTTGAGCGCTGTAATATTATCTTTGAACATAACCAGTTTAGAAATTGCAGAAGAAAAAGCTGCGTTATCATCAACTGCTTCCTGAGCACTTGAACCGCTTTGAATTCCTACAACTTTTCCTTTAATATCAGAAAGTGAATAAATTTTGCTGTCTGCACGAACAACAAGCACCTGATTATTATTCAAATAAGCATCTGTAAAAGAAAGTGCATTTTTGCGATCTTCTGAAATTGTAAAACCGTTCCAAATACAGTCGATTTTACCAGTTTCAAGTTCCATTTCTTTTGCGCCCCAATCAATTGGCTGCGCACGGAATTCAACACCAAGACGCTTTGCAACTTCTTTTGCTAAATCAATATCATAACCTACAATTTCGTTATCGTCGTTTTTAAAACCAAGCGGCGGAAATGAATCATCTAAACCAAGTACAAAAACTCCGCGAGTTTTAAGCGCAAAAACAGCATCTTTGTTTGCGTTTTTTCCTGATTTTTTACAACCGAAAAGTGTTAAAACACAAGCAGCAAGTAAAGCTGCACATAAAATCTTTTTCATTTTTTTCCTCATTTAAAAGATTAATCAAAAAAAAGTAAAAAATTCCATTTTTGATTATCCCTTTGATTTTTTATATTTCAAAATCATCAATCAAATCTGATTTTGATGATGTATTTTCCTTAACAAAAGCCGAAAGTTTTTCAATCTGCTTTTGCACTTCGCAAGGTGCAGGGCCACCAATTGTCTTTCTGATTTCAACACATTTTGCTGGTGTAATTAAATCAAAAATATCTTTTTCAAAAAGCGGAGAAGCCGCTGCGTATTCTTCAAAAGAAAGTTCTTCGAGCCGGCAATTTTTTTCGATTGCAATACGAACAAGACCTGCAGAAACTCCATGCGCAGTTCTAAACGGAAGACCTTTTCTAACAAGATAATCAGCAATATCAGTTGCGTTTAAATAACCGCCGTCGCAGCTTGCCGTCATAACTGAAGTATTCCATTTTGCAGTTCGAATCATTTCTGCAAAAATACGAACACTTGAAATTACAGTATCATAAGCTTCAAAGAAACTTGATTTATCTTCCTGCATATCGCGGTCGTAAGCAAGCGGAAGGCCTTTCATCATTGTAAAAAGCGCAACCATATTTCCGTAAACGCGGCCTGTTTTTCCACGAATTAATTCGGCAAAATCCGGATTTTTTTTCTGCGGCATAATTGAACTTCCGGTACTCCACTTTTCGCTCAAATCAACAAAATTAAACTCTGTTGTAGACCATAGAACAATTTCTTCGCAAGCACGAGAAAGATGCATTTGAAGCATTGCCAAGTCAGAAGCAACTTCCAGATAATAATCTCGGTCAGAAACAGAATCCAAAGAATTATCTGTTACACCGCCAAACTCAAGAAGTTCCGCCTCATAAGCGCGGTCAAGCGGAAGCCCGCTTCCAGCCAGCGCACAAGAACCAATCGGCGACAAGTCTGCACGTTTTGCCGCATCACTAAGCCGCGTAAAGTCCCTGCTGAACATCCAGGCCCACGCACAAACATGATGTGCGAGCGTAACCGGCTGAGCGTGCTGCATATGTGTAAAACCCGGAATCAAAACCTCTTTATTTTCTAAAGCAATTTTAGTCAAAACCGAAATAAGATTCAAAATTTCGTTTTGAAGTTTTTTAATCTGATGACGAAGATAAAGTTTTTCATCAAGCGCAATCTGGTCGTTTCGGCTGCGGCCAGTGTGCACTTTTTTGCCAGCTTCGCCAATTCTATCAGTAAGAGTTGCTTCAACAAAAGAATGAATATCTTCGGCAGAAAGGTCAACTTTAAGCTGTCCGCTCTTTAAATCATTTTTGATAGATTCAAGCCCGTCTATAATCTGATTTTTTTCAGTTTCAGAAATAAGACCCGCTTTACAAAGCATTTTTGCATGCGCCTGGCTTCCCATAATATCAACAAAGGCCATTCGCATATCATCATTTATAGAAGTTTCAAATTTAACAGCATCTGCGTCTGGGCCTTCTTTAAAGCGACCGTGCCAGAGAGCTGCGTGATTATCATTTGTAATTGTACCGTGATTTGACATAGCCGTATTATATAGAAAAAAACGGCTTGTTTCAATTAATGAAACTTGACATTGCAGGACAAACGTATAAAAGGCATATAATACAAAAACTGCGTTACAGCAGGCACAAAATACATAATCCGGCAAAAACGCGCAGAGTGTATTTTGTGCTCACGGCAACTTCGTTTTTATAAGTTTTCAGTATGATTTTTTTTACTTTTTGTTCATAGACTCATCAATTGTAGCCTGGAGTTCATTTTTCATTGATTCAAGAGTTTCCTGCGGATCATTTCCGCCACAAATTGCCCAGGCAATTGGCTGATACTGCAAGTTTGGAACAAGCCATGCATTCCATGCCTTTGGATTATCAATCATAAGCTGCAAAGTTTCATCAACTGCACGAGTATCGCGGAACGAAGCATAATAGTATTCTTTCCATGAATCAGGATCATCATAACCTGGAACAGTATCAGACCAGAAATCATAAATCTTCATAATCTTATTAACTTTTTCCTGAGAATAGCAACTTGGAATTACAAGCATATTATCCATATTCAAAGAAAAATATTTTCCGTCTCCATGAGGTCCAAGTGGAAAGCAAACCATTCCCCAATCGTCTTTCATATCAAAAAGCATACCGGTAGACTGCGCATCATATTCCTGATTATTATAGAAAGCAGTTGCGCCATTTTTGAAATCAGACATAAAATAATCCCAGTTTGCGCCTTCGCCAGCGGGTTTATTATATTTTGCAAATATATCGTGAACCCAATTCCAGGCTTCCATTACATTATCACTTGTATCGAGATAATATCTTCCGTTTGAATCTACATTAACGATTTTTCCGCCGTTTGAATAAATTGCCGGCCAAGAAAATTCTGTATGAAAGCCTGAAAGTGCATACTGATCAATAATTCCGTCATTGTCAGTATCCTTTGTAAGTTTTTCGCAAAGCTGCTCAAAACTCTCCCACGTCCACTTTCCGGCTGCCTGAAGGTTATATGGCTCGTCTGGATCAAATCCATTTTCCTGCAAAATTCGTTTATTAAAAAAGATTACATGGCGCGGATAAGGTTTTCCTTCCGCAAAAGAATGACCCGGCATTACTTCGCAAACAGCCTTATTCCATTTTGGCTTAGACCAGTCAATATCCGGAGTTTTTGAAATATCTGCCCAAAGGCCAGCAGAAAGACCCGCAAATGCAGAACGACCGTCTATAAAATAAATGCGGGCGTCATCGCCATTTGTAATACAATAATTTGCAACTTCTTTCGGATAATCATTCCAGCCAGAACCAAGATTATCTTGAATTACCGTAAAATTATAAGTTTCTTCAAGATATTTTCGATACGCGCGCTGATCTTCTTCTGCTTTTGAAGCAGCCGGCGCAGAAGCGTCAGACCACCAGTCATAAATTTTTACTGTCATTCCGCCAAAATCATAAGGCTTTTTAGTAGCAGGATCCTTAGCAACCGGAAGTTTTGAATAATCACCATTTTCCGCAGCTTTTAAAGCCGCTTCAGAAGGGCCTTTTGATTTATTGCATGCGGAAAGCGCAAGCACGCACATTGCAGACATCGCCAAAAGTGCAGATTTTTTCATTAGTTTTTTACTCCTCTTTTTTATAATTCTTTTTAATCAAAAAATTATATATAAAAGTATAACACCACTTTTTTAAGAAGTAAAACGAAGATTCTACATTTTTACGCCGGTGCTGGCTATGCTTTCAACAAAAAAGCGCTGGCAGAAAACGTACAAAATAATCAACGGCAAAATTGCCAAGAGCACGCCCGTTGAAAGAATTGCGTTTGAATAACCAATTGGCGCAACCACAGAAACGCCGCTTAATTTAGAAAGATAAACCGCAAATTTATCAATAATTCCCGAAAGCTGAATCGAAAGCAGCTGAACTTTTCCCAAAAAGAGATTTGAATAAAAACTGTCCGTCCATTGCCAGACAAACGAAAATAAAAAGCACGAAGTAATAATTGGCTTTGCGCCCGGAAGCATTATTTGAAAAAAAGTTTTAAAAGGCCCGCAGCCGTCGACGTAAGCCGCCTCTTCCAATTCAACAGGAAAGCCTTTAAAATATTGGCGGATCATAAAAATATAAAGCCCGTTCTTAAGTCCCATGCAGCCAAAACACATCATAACATAAGGAATAATTGAGCCGCGCAAATTAATTGTTTTGCCGAAAAAATCAAAATATCTAAAATGCAAAAACAATGAAGTAGAAATTGTTTGCGGCGGAATTACAATTACAAGAATCACACAAAAGAACCAGAATCTCTTAAGCGGAAACTTAAAACGCGCAAAACCATAACCAACAAGGCTGCACATAAAAACCTGAATCACAGAAACAAAACACGAAACCCACAAAGTATTAGAAAGTGTTTTTTTATAATTCAAAAGATACGTTGCAATTTTCCAATTATTGAGCGAAAAATGTTTTGGAATCATAATAATCGTAGTATCATACAAATCGCGCTCAGCCATAAAACTAATGGCAATTTTATTTATAATTGGCTGAATAATCATAAAGCACATTCCAAACAAAAGAATTCCGCGAAAAACCGAAACCGCATATTTTTTTAAAGTTTCGCTCAATAAAATTCCGTTAGACGCTTCGTTTCTTTCCCAAAAGGAACGAACTTTTGAATCATCTTTTTTATTAATCATAATTATAAACCACCTTTGAAATAATAAATGAAGAAATACCAATCAACGAAATGCAGACAACAAAATAAATCCAGGCCATTGCAGAACTAAATCCATAATTCAAAAGTTCGGTCATCTGCGTATTAATTTTTTCCATAATCTGATTATCAGATTTCATAAAAAAGTCAATAATTGTATAAATCCAGCAAACAAGAACAAGAGGACTTACCATTGGAACTGTGATTTTCCAAAGACTTTCCCAAGCCGTGCAGCCTTCCATTTGAGCCGCTTCGTACATTCCGCTTGGAATATTTTGCAAAGCAGACAAAAAAATGATGATTTGAATTCCAGAAGCCATTGCAACATCGTAAATTGAATCTATAATTTCAAAAACTTTTTCAAAAAGCCTTGAACTGATTCCGCCAAAGCCCGAAGAACTGGAAACGAGAATTTTTTCAAGAACTAAAGAAATCGAATTTGAATTGCCCGATTCTTCAATCAGTTCTTTTATTTGCGCCATTAAAATATTGCTTGATTCAAGCCCAACCAAAACGCCCGAAGAAAGAATCACCGCCAAAAAGAAAATTGAACGCGCAAGTGTTCTTCCCCTAAATTTTTGATTCAAAAGCAAAGCCACAAAAAAACTAAAAACAATTGTTGCAAGCGAGCGAAAAATCATTTTTCCAACTGATTCCAAAAGCATTCGGTTGAATTCTGAATCAACAAGAAAAGCCTTTTTATAATTCGCAAACGCATTCCATTTTAACTTAAAACCTTGCGCCGAAATCAAAACATCAGAAAAAGACATTCTCAGCGACTGCAAAAGCGGCTTAATCATAAAAAATATAAAACCAAGTATAAACGGCAAAATAAAAAGATAACCGTAAATTGCCCTTTTTCCCGCCAAACCTATTTTCTTCATTTTATTCCACCGCCTTAAAAACGCAAAAATCTCTTGCCAAAACTTTTTTTCCAAAAGATGTTGTAAAATCTTCATAACCAAAATTTACAAAAACTTTCCAGCCATTTTCAAATTCCGTTTCCGTTACGTTTTTTTCCAAAATTTGATGATTTTTTATCGGGCTATTCATAACAACCGCCATTTTTGAATTATAATCGTTGTACAATTGCACAAACTGATTTTTTGCAGAATCAAAATTGCTTGCAAAATATTCTGAATAATAAGTTTCCACAAGCTCGTTTGCTGCTGCATTCATAAACAAAAATTGCAAGCCCGCGCCCGCTTCCGCAGATTCAAGAAGCAACTGCTGCTTTTCGTAAGCAAGATTTACCGGAGAAGCCGCATAATTTACAAAACCATGAAGCGCAATTTCGTAAAACGGCACAAACTCATCTAAAATTGCATAAGAATTTCCGTGAAGCGTTAAATTTACAATAAAATCAGAATTAGAAATTGCATAAGAATTTCCGCCGTTTATCATTACGCTAAGATTTTGATTTTTTGCACTTTCAAGCTGTTCAAATTGATTTTGCATTTCGTTCGCACGCGAAGAACGATTTTTCTTATTAAAATCAGAAGAAAGAAGATTGCCATTATCATAAAAAGAAACGCCGCCAAGTTTATATTTTTTTGCCGCCTTATTAAAAACCTTGCAAGTGTTTTTTCTAAGTTTTGAACTCAAAAGATAATAATAACCGTGCTCATCAGTTTTTCCGTACCAGATTGGAGTATATTCGTAAAGTCTGCAAAGCTGATCTGTTACAAAACGCGCCGAATCGCGATATTTATAAAAACCGTCAAAAAAATCAGAGCGCCAGGCTGTTTGAACTGCCGCGTTTAGATAAAGTTTTGCAGAGGTTTTGCCCGTATTTTTTACAAGTTTTTTAAAATCAGATTTTCCGCCCAAAACCGGCAAAAATTTTAGTTTTTTCATAATTGTTTGGCGAACGCCGCCGTTTATAAATCCAGAAAGTTTATAATTTACATTTTTAACGCCAAGTTCTTCTATTTGATTTATGATATTTTCGGCTTCGCGGTAACTTGTAAGTTTATAAGGTTTAATTTTTGGAATTCCTGCAACCTGCTGAGTTTTTTCAATTGCGCCAACAAGTTCAACTGCAAGCGGAACCTGACTTTGTGGCTTTTGATTTTCTAAGTTTTTTGCTTGAATTTCTGATTCTGGCAAAATTGATTTTCTATAAACTTTGGCCATTTCAACATACGAAGAACTATTTATAAAAGTAAAACTTTGTTCTATATATTCATCTTTTGGCAGATTTGCTTCGTAAATAAACTGCGCATTTTGACTTCGCGCCGTAACTTCGTATTGCTCACGATGAAGCATTTTGTAATCAGCGCGCACATAATTGTAACTGCCAAGTTTTCCTGCAATTTCGGCTGTAATTCCCGCATACTCGGCACCTTTTTTAATTACGCAAAGCGCGCTGCTATCAGAATAAGCAATTCCAAAAGCGGCAAAAGCTGCGCGAGTTTCTGTAATTACAGCTTTACGCTCAGTTGCATAATCCCAGCCATAACAATCTGCATAATAGCCGTTTTGCTTTGTTTTTCCATTATTAAAATTGATTATGCTTCCACTTCCTTCTGGAACAAGCATATAACCTTTATCTTCAAGCCCCGCAGCGCCAAAATATGGCAAAACTGATATTTGTGTAAGCGGGAATTTTAATCTATACGAAATTTCATTAAACGGAATTTTTACTGTAAGATTGTTTTCTTCTATTTTATAAATCAAAGAAATATTAAACGCTGGCACTTCTTTTATATTTGATTCTTTGTACGCTTCTTTATTTTTTTGATAATCGTTATATGTAAAACCGAGTTTTGAAAAAAGCTCTTCCAGCTGAACTTTTACATGCGTTTGAACATTTTCAAAAATCAGATAAAGATTTTCGTTTTGCATTCCCGGATATTTTTCGAGCATTTGCGAAAGTTCCGAGCCTTTAAACGAATTTTTGTTGTATTTGTGATAAGCGCGCTCAATTGCATTTTTTTGACTTTTTGAAAGTCCTTGTTCCCACTTATCTAGTTCTGATTGATACAAAACCAGCGGGAAAATATATTCTCTGTCCATTTGCCCAACTGTATAATTTACAACAATTTCATTTCCGCGCCGTTCGATATTGTAAAATTTTCGTAAAACGCTGTTTGAATAAACATCGTAAATATCATCAGTTCCATTTTGCGTAGAATATTTTAATAAAACCGGCGACATCATAAGATTTTTTTCTTTTGTAAGCGCAAGTTTGTCTTGCATTGCGTCTTTTGGATTTGAATACCAGATTTTTCCGGTTTGTTTTTGAAGAACGGTAAAAGTTGTATTTTTTGGATTTATTTCAAATCTCAGAAAATCATTTTCAAGCACATAATCAGAAAGATTCTTTGATTCACTAAATTCATAATGATCAAACTGCGGCTGAACTTCTTTTTCAACTTGAACAAGGCGAAAAATTATGTATGTTAAAAATGCAAAAATCAAAATTGCAAAAACTGATTTTATCCAGAATTTTTTTGTTGGCTTTTTAATCGTCATTTTTTAATTCCCCCAATCAGCTTAATCTGAAAATTACTTCGCGCACGAGAGAAATAAAAAAATCTACAGCCTGCGAAATCATACTGAAAAACAAAACCATAATAAAAACAAACACTAACATTCCAAAAGCCGTAAAAAAAGTGAACAAAACCGTTTTTCCAAAGCTGTAAGAATGAATCATCATCATCGCCATAAAAATCAAAACTGCAACCCAAATAAACGAAATATCCGAAAAAACAAAATAAAAGGCCGCTTCTTGCCGTGTAATGCAATTGCTTAAAATAATAAGCGGCAGTTGAATTAAAGGATAAGGCATCATTGCGTAAGCTGTTCCAATATAAATATCGCCAAGATGTCCTTTTCCGTCAAAAAGAGTTGTAACGCCCCAATTGCAAATGCAAAAAATTACTAGCGGAAGCAGAATTGTTGACATTTCCATTAAAATATTAACTCTGTTCCAGTTTACGTTCATAATCACAAAACTTGTAAAACGCAGTTTCCATATATGCGTTAATAGCGAAAGTATTACAATAAAATTGGCAGCAGCAAAAGAGCCTCGTTTTGCGTGAATTAAATCCCAAAAGCCGTCTGCCGGATGCCATATAACGTAAAGTGAATATTTTAGCGTTTCAAAAAAATGAATATAAGTTTGCTTTTGTCGCAGCTTGTTTAATTTTCTGATTATATAGCTCATAAAGTATCTAACTCCCGTTTAATTTTTTTAATAATTTTTACTACAAAAGAAATCACAATAATAAAAAGCAAAAGGCCTGTAATCCAGCCGATATTAGCTTCTATCCATTCTTTGCGATAATACTTAAACGCTTTTGAATAATCGCGGCGATCGCGTTTTAATTTGCAATAGGTCATTGCCTGCTTGTATTTTTTCTGTCTAAGATAGGCTTTTCCAAGTCCAATATAAGCAAGGTCGTAGTTTCCGTTGTATTGCAAAACTTTTTCCCAAGTTTGAGCGCATTCATCATAACGGCCGCAGGCATAAAGTTCGGTTGCATTGTAAATCAGATTTCCATAATCAGTTGGTGTAAAAACTGTAATTGAAGCATTAAGACTGTCTAAAACAAAAAGGTCTTTTTCTATGTGCTCAATTGCAGCCGGCCGCCTAAAAAAGCCGTCGATATTTCCTCGTCCGCCAAAAGCAAATAAAAGAGACCCCTGATTATCATAAGCAAACATACGGCCGCGACTTTCGTCCACAGCAATATAAACTTCATCTTCGAGAACTGTTATATCCACAAATTTTGAAGGGTCACTTATCCCCGCAGCAGTTCCCCAAACAAGATCTCCAACAGGCGGCTCCGAATTTTTTACTAAAATGTCTTTTCCAAGCGCATTAAGCCTTCTTATTGGCTTTGCTCTGTCGTCGAGTAAGTCCCAGGTTTCAAAAGTTTTTGTTACTGCATAAATAAAACCTTCCTTGTCCATATAGCAGTTGGAATATTCAACCGGAACAAAAAGCGCCATTTTTTCTTTCTGAGCCTGAGTTGCAAACTTTTTCCAAAGCAAATCTGTAAAATTATAAATTACTTCGTTTGCTCCAAAAAATCCTTGAAAAGTTCCGTCGTATTCATACTTTAAAAAACCTTTATTAATATTTCGAGCGGCAACATAAGCGCGCCCTTTTGAATCGGCAACAACCTTTTCTGGCAAATAGGCTTTTCCTTTTTCGTAAGTTGGATCATCGGGCTCGGCAAGCATAAAAATCACATTCAGATTTTTGTCTACTTTTAAAACGCGGTTATTGTTTGTATCTGCAATAAAAAAAGTTCCGTCGCTATTTACAAAAACATCTTTTGGAGAATTAAAAGATTCAAAAGTGCCGTCTTGCATTTTTACTTTATTAATCACGCGGCGCAATTCCAATGTTTTTTTTGCGGTATATTCAAGCTCAATAATTCTATTATTATCTGTATCAACAACATAAAGCTGATTTTTTAGGGCAAAAAGCGAAGAAGGATTTTTTAGTCCAGCTTCAAGTTGCAAATCATCAGCATAAACTATATGCGAAACTCTATAAGCGTCTGGCGATTTTTCATAATCGCCCCAATAATCATAAATATAAGTATCATTTTTTGCAAAAATTGCAGCACAAAAATTAAGCGCAAATCCAAAAATCATTATTAGTTTTTTATTTATTTTCATAGCGCTAATCCTTAAGTCCTGAAGTTGCCATTGTTTCCATAATCTGACTTTGTGAAAAAATAAAGAACAATATTGGAACGGCCATTGTAAAAACCACAATAGCATTTTGCTGGCCTAATCTTGCAATTCCGCCAAGCGAAACCTGATCTAACGCATAGCGGAGCATTTTTTTGCTTTCTGTATAAATGTATTGCACCTGAGCGTTGTTCCAAAGGTTTTGAATCGAAAAAATTGATATTGTAAGCCACGCAGGTTTTACATTCGGCATTACAAGTTTCCAAAAAATCAGCATTTCATTTGCGCCGTCAATTTTTGCAGCTTCTATCAAAGACATTGGAAAACCGTCCATAAACTGCTTCATAAGAAAAAGCCCCAAAGAAGCGCCAATTGCAGGAAGCAAAAGCGACCAGTATGTATCAACAATGTGAAGTTTGCACATAATCAGATAATTTGGAATGCTTGTTACCATTCCGGTAAACATAAGCGCAACAACAGCCACGCGGAAAAACAACTGTCCGCCAGGAAAGCGATATTTTGCAAGAACATAAGCTGCCATAGACGCAAAAACAACGTGGCCGGCAGTTCCAACAAAAGTAACAAAAACAGTATTCCAAATATAACGCGAAAGTGGAACCCAGCCCTGACTCATAGTCACAAAAAGGTCCAAAAAATTATCAAGAGTTGGATTTCTTGGAAGAATTGTTGGCGGATTTTTCAAAGCCTCATCTAACGGTTTTAGCGCGCTGCAAATTGCAAAAAAGATTGGAAACATCATCAGCATAGAAAAAAATGCCAGAACAATATAAATTCCAACATCGCCAGCCAAAGAACGATTTGGTTTTCGGCGAAGTTTATGTTTAATAATCTGATTTTTGTATATTTTTTTTGAAATCATTTTTCCCCCGATTAATGCCCAACTCTATTCAAAAGTTTTTGAATCAATTTATTGCAGAAAATCATTGTTAAAAACAAAACTGTTGCAATTGCAGAAGCATAGCCCATTTCAAAACGCACAAATCCAAAATCATAAAGATGCGTAATAATCGTGCGCGCACAATAATCAGTTGAAGGAAAACCTGCCAGCTGGAACGTAACATCAAAAACATTGAACGCCGAAGTAATTGACATAACCGCTCCAAACATAAGCATAGGCTTCATATTTGGCAAAGTGATGAACCACAATTCCTGCCAGCGATTTTGAATTCCGTCAATATAGCCGGCTTCATATTGCGATTTATCAATTCCCTTTAGACCAGCAACAAACGACAAAAAGCCCGTTCCAAGCGACATCCATAAAATCACAGGAATAATAACTTTCATCACATTATGCGGATCCGTAAGAAACAAAATCGGCGCATCAATAAGCCCAAGATTTCTTAAAAAGCGATTTACCCAACCATTTTGATCATCATTAAAAAGCTGCTTAAAAACAATAAAGGCATTTGCCGAAATTGAAGGAGCATAAAAAAAGAAAACAACAAGAGTTCTAACCCACTTTGGAAGTTCATTTATAAGCCAGGCAAAAATAAACGCCATAATATAACCGATTGGCCCGGTAATTATCGCAATCAAAAAAGTATTTTTTACCGCCGTTGTAAAAACTTCATCTTCAAGAAAAAGATTTAGATAATTTTGCGCTCCAATAAAATGCGGTTTTTCGAGAATATTATAATTTGTAAAACTATAATAAATTGAATTAATCATCGGAAGCACATAAAAAGTGATAAACAAAACCGCATAAGGCAGCAAAAATAAATAACAAAATTTATGAACTTTTATGCTTCGCTTCAAATCAAAAAAATACGTTTTTTTTCTGGCAATATATTTTTCTAACTTTTGATTCATTAAATTCTCCTAATCAAAGCCCGCTTTTTTATCTGCTCTTTTTTAATCTTCCGCAAGCGGCAAATTAAATTCGCGCCTTTTACGGTTAATTTCTTCGTTGATTTTTCTGGTGTAATCTATAAGAGTTTCCCGCTCATCATCTTTATAATTAATTATGCGGCGAGTTGCATTTACAACATGGCGCGCCGTGTAATAACTTCCTGGAACTTCGGGAACGGCAACTGTTTCTTTCATAGAATTTTCCAGGATTTTGATTTGTTTTGAATTCCACGAAAGCTGGCGCAAAGCCTCTGTGTTCGCAGTTGGATAACGAGCCGCAGAGCCTAAAAGCGCTTCCATTTCGCGGCCAAAGCTCACCTGAACATCACAAGAAACCCACCACTTCATAAATTCCCAAGAATTATTTACGCGCTCTTCATTTTTCAAAACAGATTTTCGAGTTCGCTCGTCCAGCAAATCAAAAGAAGAAGCAGAAAAATCTTCTAAAAGTTTTCCAGGTTTTATCATCATTGTACAAACGCCGCTGCAGGCATTCGCACGATTCAAGTTTCCTTTTTCGTCCAAAGTTCCAGGAAAATAAG
>JAEEGL011082614.1_pt1 | contig 13441 bp, 10 predicted proteins | sample 9134231 | NCBI WGS metagenome assembly JAEEGL01 (sample SAMN16246548, study PRJNA631951) | gut metagenome | biome: gut microbiome; feature: rumen; material: fiber-attached | host: Bos | place: Iran: Karaj | collected 2018-10 | reverse complement strand
CAATCCCTTTCCAAAGGGCGGGAAGAATGGTTAGTTGAGATTCTATAGAACATAAAAAATACACTACGGTATAGGGGCGGTGCCTACATACCCGCCCGAAAACAATACGACAATGAGAAATATCAGGGTCAATCCCAAATATGAGCATCTTCGGGAATTCATCAGTCTCTTGCCTGAGCGGATGGATGAGGAGGGCACATATATCTATGGCGGTCGGCGCAACCTGATAAAGTTGTTCGTTGCTCCTGATGGCACACGACTCAACGTGAAACGTTATAAGATACCCGCTTTCCCCAGCAACATCGTATATTCCACCGGCATCAGAAAACCCAAGGGCGAGCGCGCGTACACCTACCCCGCTCTGTTGTTGGAAAAAGGCATCGAGACACCCGAGGCCGTGGCGTATATCGAAGACCGGACGGCAGGATTGCTTCGCCAGTCATGGTTCATCAGCATCCAATGTCCCTACTCCCACCTGCTCTACGAGATGGGCCATGCCAAAGAGGAGGAATATGCGCCGCTGGCGCTGGCGCTGGCTGCCTATGCCGCCCACATGCACGACCAGCAGGTGCTCCACCTCGACTTCTCGCCGGGCAATGTGTTGTGGGAGAAAACCGACGGGAAATACCTCTTCTCCATCGTCGATATCAACCGTATGCGCTTCGGAGAGGTGTCGATGGAGGCGGGCTGTCGCAGTTTTGCCCGCTTATGGGGTCCGAAACACTTCCTTCAACTTCTGGTGCGTGAATATGCCCGTTTGCGCCACTTCGATGCCGGTGCCGCCGAGCAATGCCTTATGGAGGAGCGAAAACGATTTTGGGCACACTATCAGAAAAAACGCGAAATGGAGTTTGAATTGGAATTATAGAAACCTTCACCTTCAGTCATTGAAAATACATGAACTACTTCATTGAGATTATCAATCAAAACAAAGCCAAAAACGACATTGACGCCATCAACAAACGGCTAGGCTACACCAACCTGACCCCCATGCACAAGAGCATCAATCCCGTGTCACGGTTCTTCGTCAAACTGACCGGGGTGTTGCGCATCCTCACCAAAGTACGGCGGGGCGACACGCTGTTCTTACAATATCCGATGAAAAAGTTCTTCTACATCGCATGCACGTTCGCTCATTGGAAAAAGGCAAAAGTGGTAGCCGTCATCCATGATTTGGGTGTCTTCCGCCGGCATAAACTCACACCCGAACAAGAAAACAAACGACTCAGCAAGACCGACTTCCTCATTGCCCATAATGAAACCATGAAACAACACCTCATCGACCAGGGTTTCAAAAACACCATCGTGTCGCTCGAGATCTTCGACTATCTGTCAGAAGTTGAGCCTAAGGCTTACACCACCCCCCACAAGCCTTGGAGCGTGGTCTATGCAGGAGGGTTGCACAAATGGCGCACACCCTTCCTTTACAAATTACAACCGCACATGAAACAGTGGCAGATGGAACTCTACGGACCGGGGTTCGAGGAAGATGAAAACAAAAACGAGAAACTGCACTACCATGGCAACTTGAAACCCGAAGAACTCATGCGACAAGTAGAAGCCGACTTCGGACTGGTATGGGATGGTAGTTCACTGGATGAATGCGATGGCGACTGGGGCACTTATCTGAAAATCAACAATCCGCACAAGACCTCTTTTTATATCCGTGCTGGCATACCCGTCATTGTGTGGACACAGGCTGCCATGAAACCCTTTATTCTCGAAAACGGGCTGGGTTTCGCCGTTGACTCATTGCGGCAGATTGACGAAGTGCTCGCTAACCTCACCACCGAAGACTATCTGAAGATGCGTGAAGCCGCGGCGAGATACGCTGTACTGCTGGAGCAGGGACATTTCGTGTCCCGTCATTTTAATGCCGCCACTTCTTCGTCAGCCGGGTAAACAACGACTTACGATAGTTGCGCCGCACTTCCGGCATCAATTCCCGATAACTGCGGTCAGGGTCGATGATGAGTTGACCGTGATTGGTCTTGGCCATCACGGGGGTCATATAACTATCGCCATACTGCAAACGCAAGAACTGGTCGTATCCTTGCGGCACCGGTACTTTCAACCCCTCGAAATCCATCCATACCGTCGAGTCGAACAAGTGCTTGGGAAAAATCAGGCGCAGACCATCAATACCCAACTGGGCCACATGGTCGCTGTCATCCCACGAATGTGAGCGGTAAAGGTCTTCCACGGGCTTGAACAATTCGTAAAAGCCCTCACGGCGCACCTTCCAACGCCATTTGTATTTACGGAAAATCAACCCGATGCGGCCCGACACCAATATTGGATAGTCGATGCTTTTCAGGCATTTCATGCGCTTATTCGCCCTTCGCAGGATATCCTGACGCTCAGCCTCGTCGTCAGAAAGCCCTTCGAAGGCGAAGATATCAATAAAGATACCTTGATTGAACGGACGCCAAGCATCGCTCGGACGAATGGCTGCGGTGTCGCTGCGCCGCAACTGGGCATGACCGCGATAATAATGCCGGTCGGTCTGAGCCGTCTGAAAGAAATAGGGTTCTTGAAAGACTTGCGGGGCGATGGCCTGCAACCGGTCATAGTCAGGACGCGGCATACACACATCGATATCATCATCCCAAGGTATATAACCGTGGTGCCGCACAGCGCCCAACATGGTGCCACCATCGCACCAAAGCCGCAGTCCATGCTCCTGGCACACGTCTATCAGCCGTTTGAACATATCGAGTTGTATGTTCCACACCCGTTTCATTTCCGCGGATATCAGATACCCGTCACGAGTCTCTGCCTCAGGGCTCACATAGTTGATTGTCATAAAATGTCATCACAAAGATTTGTGGGGTGCAAAGTTATGAAATGAAGACCAAAGAAACAAATATAAACCGTCATTTTCATGTTTTTTGATGATAGTTGCCTTTTTTATCTGACAGCAAAGAGAAAATTGCCAGTCGCATCCGTCAATATCAATTATTTTACGTATCTTTGCCCCGAAAACAAATAGATACAAGTATTTGTGTAAAAAAGAGAAACACACACAATATCTTGTTGAACAAAAAAGAGAATGAGCAAATGATACGTTTGTCAAAATCCGTTGTGGGCAAGGCCGAGGCCGAGGCCGTGGCGCATATCATCGAAGATATAGGCTACCTGGGCATGGGCGAGACCGTGGGCCAGTTTGAGCATGCATTAGAGGAATTTATCGGAGGCGGACGACACTGTGTGTGTGTCAACAGTGGCACTGCGGCGCTCCATCTTGCCGTACAAGCCGTAACCGACCCGGGCAACGAGGTGCTCGTGCCGTCATTCACGTTTGTGGCCTCGATGCAAGCCATCACGGGTGCCGGTTGTGTGCCCGTTTGCTGCGACATCAATCCCGACACCCTGACGCTCGACTTGGCCGATGCCGAGCGGCGCATCACTCCGAAGACCAAAGCCATGATGCCTGTGTATTACGGCAGTAACTGTGTCATGGCCACCCAGTATCAGGAGTTTGCACGCAAACATGGTCTGCGGCTCGTAGAGGATGCGGCTCACTCCTTTGGTTGCACCTGCGACGGGCATAAAATCGGCTCTACCGGCGATGTGGTCTGCTTCAGTTTCGACGGCATCAAGAACATCACCTCGGGTGAGGGCGGCGCCATCTTTACGGCTGATGAAGATGTGTACCAACAAGTGAGCGATGCCCGTTTGCTCGGAGTGCAAAAAGACTCGGAGAAACGTTATGCGGGAAAGCGCAGTTGGACTTTCGACGTCGTCGATCAGGGCTACCGCTATCACATGAGCAACATCTTCGCCGCCATCGGTCTGGTGCAACTATCGCGCTTCGAGCGTGAGTTTGCCCCAAAGCGCCGCGAGATTGCCATGGAATACACCCGCCGGTTGAAAGACAACCCCAATGTGCGACTCATTCCCATGGATTACGAGCATGACATCGTGCCCCATATCTTCCCCTTGGAGATACTCAACGGCAAACGCCACTTGGTGGAACAGGCTTTCAAGGAGCGCGACATACAATATGGCATACAATACTTCCCCAACCACCTGCTGTCGTACTTTAAGAGCGGATACCCGCTGCCGGTGACCGAGGATGTATATGAGAAAATCATCTCCATACCGATGCACCCCGAATTGACGGATGCCGACATTCAACTCATCTGCGACACCATCAATCTCATTACAACGGATTGAAGATGTATTCATCGACTGACCGAAAGGGAAGTAACTGGACGAATATAAAAACAACTGTTTACACAGATTTCACGAATACAAGATTAGAGCATTAACGTCTTCACACCTCAACTCCATAGAAAGATGAAAAAATTATTGACCTTGTCTTTTCTGCTCTGCGTTTTTTTGCAGACAATGGCGTATGAATGGACAGACGGCAATGGTGTGTCATGGACGTATACGGTCAGCGAATCGAAAGCGACAATTACAAAATCTACTCAAACGACAGGCGATTTGGTGATACCTTCTAAAGTATATGACGGCACCACGGAATATGCTGTGACAACCATTGGTGGTAGTGCATTCAAAAGTAAATCCAAATTAACGAGCGCAGTTATCCCTGAAGGAGTGACGAGTATTGGAAATTCAGCGTTTTATAATTGTTCTGGTCTGACGAGTATGGTTCTTCCCAACGGCTTGGTTTCCATTGGTAATAAGGCTCTATACGGTTGTCTCGGTTTGACTGACTTGACCATCCCAGAGGGTGTGACGAGCATTGGTCAATATGCTTTCTATGGCTGCTCAGGCCTTACGAGCATGGCGATTCCTTCGAGCATGAATAAGATAGGTAGTTTTGTATTTGAAAATTGTTCCAGCCTAACAAGTGTGTACATTCCCTCAAGCGTGAAGAGTATTGGTGAAAAATCATTTTACGGTTGCTCCAGCCTGACAAGCGTGACTATCCCCTCAAGAGTTACGAACATCGGCGCTGAGGCGTTCGAAAATTGCTCCAGTCTGACGAGCGTGACAATTAATAGTAATGTTATTATTTCGAAAGATTATGTATATGATTATTATGAATATTTTGATGGGAATACACATGAAGTGATAACAGTTTATCCTAATAATTTAAGAACTATTTTTGGAAATCAAGTAAATTATTATATAATAGGCGAAGGCGTGACGAGCATAGGTGAAGGTGTGTTTTCTCACAGCGAGGGTTTGATTAGCGTGTCCATCCCCTCGAGCGTGACGCGCATTGATGAATATGCGTTCTGTGATTGCTCTAGTCTGACTAGTATGACGATTTCCTCCAGCGTGACGCACATAGGTAAATATGCTTTTGACCAATGTCCCAATCTAATTTGCGTGACCATTAATAGTGATGCTGTTGTATCAAGAGGAGAAGACGAACCAAATGGAGACGATGATTATAATATGTATTTTAATACTATTTTTGGACATCAGGTGCGTCTGTATATCATAGGAGAAGGTGTGACACGTATCGGCTCTTATGCGTTCTCTGGTTGCTCAGGCTTGACGAGCGTGACCATCCCCTCTAGCGTGACGAGCATTGGTCAATATGCGTTCTCTGGTTGCTCAGACTTGACGAGCTTGACCATCCCTGAGGGTGTGACGAATATCGGAAATTATGCGTTCGAGTACTGCACCGGCCTGACGAGTGTGACTCTGCCTTCGGGGGTGACGCGCATTGGCAAATATGCGTTCTATGACTGCTCCGGCCTTACGAGCGTCTATTGCCACATAGCAACACCGTTGGCGATAGACTCCGAGACGTTTACCAACCGCGCCAAAGCCACGCTCTATGTGCCATACGGATGCAAGAGTGCTTATCAAAATGCCTATTGTTGGGAAGATTTCAAAGAAATCGTCGAGATGGAAGATACCGGCGGGTCATCGGGCATCATCACAAACATAGCGGCTCCAGACAAAGGTGATATCCGTGTGTTTGGCGTGAACGGCCAGCCCCAACCTGCAATGCGCTCTGGTTTGAACATCATCAGGATGAGCGACGGCACAACTAGAAAAATAATAGGACAAGGACATTAAACCATCAAAAAATATGAAAACCGTTATCCTTGCCGGCGGCTTCGGCACCCGGCTCTCAGAGTACACCAAACTGATTCCGAAACCTATGGTAGAGATAGGTGGCAAGCCCATTCTCTGGCACATCATGAACCACTATGCCCACTATGGTTACAAAGATTTCGTCATCGCGCTGGGTTATAAAGGAGAGGTTATCAAAAACTATTTTCTCCAGTATTATGCTCAGAACAATGATTTCACCATCGACCTGAGCACCGGCAAAGTGAGTTACATACAAGAGCACACGCAAGACTGGCGGGTGTCGCTCGTCGATACCGGGGCGGCTTCGATGACGGGCGGACGCATCCTGCGATTAAAAGACATCATTGGCGACGAGGATTTCATGGTGACCTACGGTGATGCCGTGTCAGATGTAAACATCGCACAACTGGTGGAGAAATACCGTCAGTCGAAGAAACTGGCAGTGGTCACTGCTGTTCATCCCACAGCCCGTTTCGGCGAGATACAGATTGATGACGAAGACTTCGTGCGCTCATTCAAGGAAAAACCGCAACTCAACCAAGGATGGATCAACGGCGGATTTTTCGTGCTCAGTCCGCGGGTGTTTGATTATATCGACAATGATCTGACCACCTTCGAACGCGAACCGCTGGAGCGGCTGGCTGCCGAGGGACAGTTGAAGACCTACCGTCATGAAGGCTTCTGGCAATGCATGGACACCGTACGCGACCGCGACCTGCTCAACCAGATGTGGGACGAAGGTAACGCTCCGTGGAAATTTTAAAGAGAGGTAAGAGGCAAGGAGCAAGAGGCAAGAGATGTGTCAAGAACACTAAACACTCAACCCTAAACCATTAGTGGAGCAAGAATGTGTCAAGAACACTAAACTCTCTACACTCAACCCTAAACCATTAAAATCTTCTCCATAAGCAGCTGTTTTGCCGCAGTATCCTCCCCATTCCTCCTCAAAACGGAAACCCCCTCCCCATTCCTCCCCGAGGGGAGGGTATAGATTCACTATTAATAAAGTAACTCCATTCTCCCCCTCGGGGGAGTTAGAGAGGGGCTTAACATCTACAATATGGCCACATACGACATACGACCGCTGCAAATGCGAATGCTGAAAATCATGGAAGTGCTGGATGCTACTTTCCGTGAGCATGACATCCGTTACGGCATCTTTAATGGCAGTCTGCTGGGTGCCGTCCGTCACAAGGGTTTCATCCCCTGGGACGATGACATGGACATCGTGATGCCCCGCCCCGATTACGAGCGGTTTATCGAGCACTGCCAAGAGTGGTTGCCTGCGCCTTATGAGTTTGTTTGTCCTGAGAACGACAAGCAGTACCCCCTGCCTTTCGGCAAAGTGCAAGACGCCTCAACGACACTCATCGAAAGGCTTCATCTAAGTTATCTCGGTGGCATCTATGTCGATGTCTTCCCGTTGGACGCCGTACCCTCGAACTTCTTCAAACGGAAGTGGCACCAGACAAGGTATGCCTTTCTGCGACAAGCGCTTTATTGGATACACCGCGACCCCTACCGCCATGGTCACGGGCCCCGTTCGTGGATACCTCTGCTCACCCGCAAACTGACCACCATGGAGTCGTTGCAAAAGAAGATACGCAAATTGCTCACCCGGTATGATTACGACAAGGCAGAGCTGGTGAACGACTACACCGAGGGGCCTCACGGGGTGATGCCAAAATCCATCCATGGTGTGTTCGCACCTTATGTGTTTGAGGGAAAGACCTTCATGGGCATCAAAGACTATGACACTTATCTCACGCAGATTTACGGCGACTACATGAAAATCCCCGACGGCGAGCATCAGAAGCAGCACAACTTCCACATTCTCGACCTCAATCTGCCCTATAGAGAGTATAATCCATAATCCATAATTCACAATTGACAATTCATCATTGACAATTCATAATACTCCCTCTCTGGGAGAGCTTAAGTAGATAATTCGTAATTCAACATTCATATGATTTTACACGACGACATTCTTTACACGCTCAACAAACTGTCTGACGACGAGCGCGCACGATTCAAAGATTCCACCGTGCTGATCACGGGTTGTGCCGGATTTCTCGGCTATTACTTCATGAATTTCTTCGACCAGACCGCAGAGACGCTGGGAATCAAGAAAATCATCGGACTTGACAACTTCATGCTCGGTTATCCCGAATGGGTGAAGAATCTGGAAAAGAAACCGCACTTCAACATCCAGAAGTTCGACATCATCCGCGACCAGATAGCCGACATCGACGGCGCCGACGAGGCCGACTATATCATCCACATGGCATCCATCGCCTCGCCCATGTTCTATCGCAAATACCCCATCGAGACGCTCGACGCCAATATCTGGGGATTGCGTTCACTGCTCGACTACTACAGTGAGCGGCAGATTCGCGGATTCCTTTTCTACTCATCGAGCGAACTCTACGGTGACCCCGATCCCGCACACGTGCCCACATCCGAGGACTACAACGGCAATGTGTGTCCCACAGGTCCCCGCGCCTGCTACGACGAGTCGAAACGCTTCGGCGAGACCATGTGCATGCTCTTCGCACAGAAATATGACATGCCCATCGGTGTGGCGCGCCCCTTCAACAACTACGGACCGGGCATGCGCATCGGCGACAAACGTGTACCGGCCGACTTCGCATTGGCCATCATGCAAAACAAAGACATCGAGATACTCTCCGACGGCTCGCCCACACGCACATTCTGCTATATCGCCGACTCTATCTGCGGTTATCTGAAGATTCTGCTCCACGGTGCCTACGGCTATTACAATATCGGTATCGAGAAACCCGAAATATCCATCGCCCAACTGGCTGAGATTTACGCCAAAGCCGGTAAGGAGACATTCGGATACACGGGCCAGGTGAAATACGCCGTTTCCGAGGACAAGGAGTATCTGACCAACAACCCGCAGCGCCGCTGTCCGAACATCGACAAGGCACGCCGCGAACTGGGTTACGACCCCACCATCTATGTGGAAGAGGGCGTGGCACGTTTCCTGCAATACTTGAAAGAGAGCGAGGAGGGCGAATACAAATGGTAATCACTGTTTTCGGACTCGGATTCGTAGGACTGACCACGGCATTGGGCTTTTCCGAGTATGGCCACACGGTCTATGGCGTGGAAATCAACCCTGAACGGCTCGACACCATCCGTCAGGGACGCTTGCCGTTCCTCGAGCCGGGACTCGACGATGCGCTCGTACGCCATCTCAACAACCGTTTCTTCCCCATCAGCGCCGACCAATTGGCAGAGGCTGTAGAGAAAAGCGACTGCGTCTATTACTGCGTGGGCACCCCTTACGGCAAGGACGGACAGGCTGACCTGACCTACCTGCTCACCGCCATCGACCAGACCATCGAGGTGCGCGATGCCAACCGCTATCAGGTGCTCGTGGTGAAATCGACCATCCCGCCATCGACCACCTCGCAGAAAATCATCCCTCACCTGATGGAGAAGGGGTTGAAAGTGGGCAAAGACCTGGGCGTGGCCAACAATCCCGAATTTCTGCGCGAGGGTCACTGCTGGGACGATTTCATCCATGCCGACCGCATCGTGCTCGGCGTGAGCGACGACCGTTCCGCTGAAGTGTTGCGTCAGGTCTATGCATCGGTCAAAGAGCCCGTCTTCTGCGTGTCGCTCAATACAGGCGAGTTTATCAAATACCTCTCCAACACGCTGCTGGCCACACTTATCAGTTACAGCAATGAGATGAGCATCGTGGCCGACACCATCGGGGGCATCGACACCGCCGAGGCGTTCCGTATCCTCCACATGGACAAACGGTGGGGCGGCGCCACCATGGCCTCCTACGTCTATCCCGGTTGCGGTTATGGCGGCTATTGTCTGCCGAAGGACACCAACGCTCTCTATGCCGTGACACGCACAGCGGGTTTCGATGCGCAGATTCTTCATCACGTCATCGACACCAACGACCACATGCCCGAGTTCATCGCACAGAAGATCATCCGTGCTATCGGAGAGGACAAACAGCAGCGTATCGGCATCCTCGGTCTGTCGTTCAAACCCGGCAGCGACGATGTGCGCGACACACCCAGCGCGAAAATCGTCCGTGCGCTCATCGAGGCGGGATATAAAAACATCTGCGGCTACGACCCCGTGGCCATCGATGAGTTCCGTCGCCATTACGAACTGCCCATCGACTATGTGACCAGTTACGACGACATCCTCCGCCAGTCGCAATCGCTCGTCATCACCACGGCATGGCCCGAGTTTGCCGACGTTCGCCAGCGCACCGACTGCCCCGTGGTTGATTGCAGGTATATGCTGTGATTTGTTTTTTTAGAAGTTAAAGAAGTTAAGGAAGTTATCGCTCACTTCGTTCGCTAAGAAGTTAAAGACAATACCTCTCCATTAGCGAGATATCAAAAGGGAAGTGAAAGGGATATACACCTCTCATCAGAGAATGGTTGTCCCTTTCACTTCCCCTTTATATCTCTTTCCACTAATGGTTGAGTGTTCTTGGCACATCTTTTACCTCTTGCTTCTTGCCTCTTGCCTCTTCACCCTCCCCTCGGGGAGGGATGGGGAGGGGACTTCTACTTTGGAGAGGGGCCGGGGGTGAGGCTTCTCCGATAAAGATACTCTGCGGTCTGCACCATCGAGAAAGCGTAGTCTTTGAGAGCGTCGAAACGGGAGTCGGATGAGGCGGGCGACAGCGAGCCGTCGTCTTTCACGTCGTAATAGAAATATTTTTCGGCCTGATTGTTGTAGATGAAACATGCGGTGGAATCGCGCCCGACAATCTGCGTGTCAGAGGTATAGAACAACTGGTCGCGCTTCTGTCGCAGCAGGTCTTGTCCGAAACCGTCGAAATCATAACTGATGCCCATCATGCCTAACAAGGTGGGCATCACGTCCACCTGAGTGGCCAATCCCTCGTACAAACCGTTTTCCACACCCGGTCCGAAGATGAAGAGCGGGATGTGATTGTATGACTGCGGCAACTCCGCCTCGGTCTTCCCCACCAGTTTGCCATGGTCGGCCAGAATCACGAAGATGGTGTTGTCATACCATGGTTGTTTTTTGGCTTCCTTCAAAAACTCGCCTATGCAATAGTCGGAATACTCCACGATCTGCGTCTCGGGGTCGGAGGTGTGCGGATGGAACCATTCGGGGATGATATAAGGAGGATGGTTGCTGACGGTGAGCAGGGTGGCAAAGAACGGGTCTGGTCCCAGTGATGTGTCGTTGATCACCTTCATGGCATAATCGAAGAGGAAGCGGTCGGGCACGCCGAAAGCATTGACGCGCTCGCTCCGTGGATAATCCTCCTGGGCATAGACCTCATCATAGCCGTTGGTGCGGAAGAAGGCGTTCATGTTGTCATACTGCGCCTCGTGAGTCATGAAGAATATATTGTGATAACCCTCGGATTTGAGAATGGTGGGCAGTCCGCTGCGACGTGGTGTGACGGTGCCTTTCATCAGATTGCGGAACATCAGTGCCGGATAGGAATAAAGCGTGGCGGTGATGCCGTGATTGGTGTGGATGCCGGCGGAAAAGCAGCGGGTGAACGCCATGGAATGGTGATAGAGGGTGTCGAGCGTGGGGGTAAGTCCGGCCTGCGCCCCGAAGGAATTCAGGAAATCAGCCGACATCGACTCCATGAGTATCATCACCACGTTGGGGTGTCGACGTTCTCTGTCGGCTACGACATGCCGGTGCAGCACCGCAGTGCTGTCCACCTGTCCCTCAACGCCCAGATAGGCGCGGCTCTTGGTGATGGCTTCTTGATAAGGCATGAGTTGCAACTCGCGGTTTTCCTTGCGCATATCATCCAACATTGAGGTGAGCAGGTTGAAAGCGGGATTGATGCCCAACTGATTGAGGAAGGGGTCGTCACAATAATAGGCCTGACTGATTTTGATGGGGTTATAGCCGCGACGCCCACGGATGCCGAAGAGGCAGAGGAAGATGAGAAGACAGGCAAAGCCGCACCTTATCAGCAATTTGCGCCATGAGCGCGAGGAGTGCGTTGACGACTCGATGCGATGGCTGATGTGACGCCTCCAACGGCGGAGGAAGATGATAAACAGCACCATCGCCACGATGTAAGCCAAGATATAGGGCAGGTAAGTGGTCTCGCCAAAGACCATGCCGGCGGTAGTGCCCGCATAGCCGAACCATCCGAAGATGCTGGAATCGAGGTTTTTGAAGAAATAAGCGAAATAGGGGATATTGCCTGCCGACGCCATGAACGCCAAACCATAAAAGACGCCAAACCAGATGTTGGCGGTCTTGAGCACCCAACGATGGTAGAAACGGCATATTGCCGCGATCAATAACAGCACCAACGGCACTATCATGATGTAGCAAGCGATGACATTGTCAAACCATACACCCTTGACAAAGGCGGTAAAACGGCTTGCATCACTGTCGCCTATCATGCCGCCCAGCACCAGATATTGCACAAAGCGGAACAGTGACATGATGATAAGCGCGGCGATATGTACGCCAAACAAATATTGGATGATACGTTTATACATGGGTTAAAGGTTTGAGATTTGAGATTTGAGGTTTGAGGTTTAGTGGGTATGATTATTATGGGGTTTCCAGGAAAACCTGGGATTGCCTAAGAAAACCTAGAGCAACCTATAATGATGATTTAGAATTGTGCGTAAATAAACGGCTGGACGCTGTCTTGGCGGAAATTGATGACCAGTTGCATCACCACGATGAAGATAAGGAGTTTGACGAGCCAGGGCGAACGTACGAACCAGTCGCTCAAATTGGTAGCATGACGCTTGCGCAGACCATGCAAGGCATAACCCAACACCAGGAACAGCACCCACACAAAACGTGTGTTGAGGAACGGCGGCAGGTAATCCCAACTGAAATCAGAACCGATACGGCCCAAAAGCGTCAAAGCGGACTCAACACTCGGCGAGCGGAAGAACACCCATGCCACAGCCACATACACAAACGTGATGAGAAACGCCAGAAAGCGCACATACCATGTATTGGGAATCTTATCGAGCCACCATTTGTTCATCTTATGAATGACGAGTCCCACACCATGAAGGGCACCCCAGATGACAAACATCCACGACGCGCCATGCCACAAACCCGACAGCAGCATCGCTATGAAACAATTGATATAGGTACGGATCTTGCCTTTGCGGTTGCCGCCCAAGGGAATGTACACATAATCGCGAAACCATGTAGAGAGCGCGATATGCCAACGGCGCCAAAACTCCGTCAGGTTGAGCGACTGATAGGGGAAATTGAAGTTCTCGCGCAACTGGAATCCCATGACAGCCGCGATACCGATGCTCATGTCGCTATAACCTGAGAAATCGAGGAAAATCTGCAACGAATAGCCCAAGATACCCATGGCATTCTCAAAACCCGAATAACCTGTGGGGTCGTCAAAAATCCAGTT
>JAEEGL016849446.1_pt1 | contig 13442 bp, 9 predicted proteins | sample 9134231 | NCBI WGS metagenome assembly JAEEGL01 (sample SAMN16246548, study PRJNA631951) | gut metagenome | biome: gut microbiome; feature: rumen; material: fiber-attached | host: Bos | place: Iran: Karaj | collected 2018-10 | reverse complement strand
CTTTCCGAGCATAACATCGGGCCGTTTGTTCAAGCGTCTGCAATCGAAGCCTTTCGGGTTGAATGCTGAAATGGCCAGCCTTGTGACCGACTTGTGCTGCGACAAGCAAGTTCTGCCGCAGGGTGCGCCAACATCGCCAACAATAACCAATTTCATCTGCGAGCGTCTCGACCGAAAACTGCTGAAATTGGCCACAGCCTACAATCTGCGCTACACCCGCTATGCCGACGACATCACATTCAGCGGTATGCAAAACGTTTTTGCCGACAATGGGCGTTTCTGCCAGTCGCTGCGGCATATTATTGAGGATGAGGAGCATTTCAAGATAAACGAAGACAAAACACGTCTCTCTCATAGAGGCGAACGGCAGGAAGTTACGGGCCTGATTGTTAACGACAAACCAAACGTTAGTCGCCGATATGTCCGCCAGTTGCGCACAATGCTTCATAATTGGGAACAGATGGGGTACGAAACGGCTCAAAGTGAGTTCATTAAGTATTACCAACCGACTAAAAACGTGAATGGGCAGCACCATATCGAGAATATCATCAGCGGCAAACTCGATTACCTAAAAATGGTGAAGGGTGCGAATGACAGCACATACCGCAAACTGAACGAACGGTTTGTAAAACTGACTGATAAAAAGGCGAAAATGGCTGACGGTGGCGAAAATGTGGCGCCCCAGTCATCGACATCTGCCGAAAAAAACATACTTTTAGAACTGGAACAACTTTTAAATTTGATAGAGACTGATAATCAATCATAAATTGTTAAAGCGCGCGACAATACTATGAATGAGAAAAACAGAAAGGCAATTTTAGACCATATCGACAAAATTGAGCAATACGCCAAAACCGACCCGTGGCTGATGAGTGAACTGCGGAGACGGTTTGGGGGAGGAAATGACGAACCAATCTTACGTGTTGAAAAGTATCTTGGTTTGGATTACGCTTTAGATTCAGCGGAATCAATGATTGATTATTCCTATGTAACAGACAAATACATAAGGAATCAATTAGAATCAGATTTTCGGGAAATGTTGAGGTATCGCTATGGTGTACGGTCTCACAAAATTGATTTCGATGAATTTTGCAGATATGCCCATTTGCAGGCGGAGGCTCTCGTAAATTATTATTACAATACATCTTGCGGCGATTTTTATTCTGCAAAAAATAAAATATTGCGGTACAATCCTGGTGCAAAAATATCGGATGAATATCAGCAAATCGAAAGCATTAATTATGCCGTGAAGATTTGGGCTTTTTTTAAAGAATATTGTCCACCACCACGAGACAAAAAACAGTGGTTTTCTGATGCTGGCCTTACATCCTATAATACGCTGAATTATGTCAAGGATGTTAGGAATAAGCAAAGCCATAGAGGGACACAAAGCGAATACATCAATTTCATAAATAATTACAAAAAGAAAGCCGAAGAATTAGGAATGCCTTGGAATAAAACGTATGATAATTTCGATTGGGAAAAACTCAATAATAACTATGAATACAGCCTTATTTATGATGACAAATTCAAAAAAGGGAATGAACGATACAAGTTTTGTGTATGGTATCTAAAAAATAACTATGAAGGAATTATTAAAGCATTAGGACACTTGTCGCAACTTGTTAAAACGGCTTTGGTATAGTAGGATGATTCTTGTCCATAGTTAAAATAAGCGACATCCTAATTTATTAGCAAACATTAAAAGCATAGTGGTATGAAACCTGACTTCAGCGCAAGAATTGAAAGTTTCAAGAAAAAAACGGATAAGGAAATACTTGATTTCTTATTTGACTTTTGGAAAATTAGTGAACAGCCTAATGAAGATGGTTCATTCAAGGTGGTTGCGTCATATCAATACGTTGGTAAAGATAAAAACGGATATGATTTCGGTTATTTTGTTGATGTGCGAAGTCTAAATGGCGACATATTATATTACCCATTCCTTTTAGGCCCAATAACCATTTATGTCTCACATAACGATGCTTATACAAAAGAACCATTATGGCAAATCTCGGTAAGATTGTCAACTAAAACAAAATACAGGGAGACCAATCCTTTTCTTTTGGAATTATCTGACAAACTTTTTGGGAAACCCAAGAACACGTTTGTTGAAAGACTTGAAAATGAGAGATTAATACGAAAAATATTTGAGGAAACTGGTTATACGAAGCGCGATGCGAAGAATAGCGCAAACGCCCTGGTCTCGATAATGGGTGATTTATATACTGAAAGTGATGAACGATTTATCTTTGAATTGCTTCAAAACGCTGATGACCAGCCACAAAATGATACGCAACCAGTATATGTCAAATTAAAAAGTTTAAGAGAGCATTTATTGTTTACCCATTCAGGTAAACCATTTTCGAAAGAAGATGTTGAAAGTATTTCCAGCATAGGTGATAGTACGAAAAAAAACGATTCTCAAAAAACGGGTTATAAGGGAATTGGGTTCAAATCCGTTTTTTCAGATGCTGACACAGTATTTATTAATTCTGGTTCATTTTCTTTCGCTTTTGACAAGAATTCCCCTTTGTATAAGAATGAGGAAAATATGGATGAAGTACCTTGGCAATTAAAACCAATTTGGGAGGAACGATATAGATTGCCAATAGAGGTTGAAAGTGATGATGATTATTCGCACAGTTCTGTAGGAATAGCATTACAACTTGGCGAAACCAAAAATGCTATTTATAAGGTCAAAATCAACCAATTGCTTAAAGAACCACGATTTATGCTTTTTTTGAGGCATATCGGTGATTTAAAATATTATAATGGAGACGATTCCAATATTGTTGAAATCCATAAAATACAGAAGGGTGATGTTGTTTCAGTTGTTTCTGACAAGACAGAAACTCAATGGTTAATTACTGATTTTGAACTGGATATTCCCGATGAGATTAGCGAAATGTTGCAAAACGAAAAATTAGTACCAAACAAATTAAAGCAAGCAAAAAGAACAAAAATATCGTTTGCAATATCGACTGCTAATGGTGGAATGAAACCTGTGGATAATTCCATCTTGTTTACGTATTTACCAACAAAAGTCAGTGAGTTTGCTTTCCCGTTTATTGTTAATGCAGATTTTCTTACCACAGCCAGTCGTGAATCAATCCACTATAAAAACATTTGGAATATTTTTCTTTTTCAACAAATCGGGAAACTGATTGTAAAATGGGCTGCACAATCTTCCAAATATAATGGCTATTTAAACATTCTTCCCCAAAAGGAATTGCCAGAAGAAAATCCTTTGTCAGAACCTTTTAATGAATCCTATAAATCTGCTCTTGAAACAGATGCATTTATTCTTAACCATAAAGGGAAACTTGCTCGGCAAGAAGAGATTATTATTGACAAGACAGGACTTTCGGACATTGTTGGTGCCGATTTGTTTTGTCAACTAATTGGAACTGACAAGAGTTTGCCATCAGATAAGATTAATAGCAAAATATTGAAGAAGGATATTTTTGAAGAAATAGAAACTATCGAATTTGAAGAAGTCATTTCTGCCATTACTAATAATGATGACTTTAATGAATGGTTTGTTGATACAGCCGACGAAACAAAACAATTATTATACAAGTGGATAAAAGATAATAAAGACGAGGACGGTCTGGAAGAATTTGTATCAAACTTGCCCTTGTTTCAATTTGGCGATGAGTATAAATCATATGAAGACACAACAAACAACGTATTATTTCCTAATGATTATGTCATTACTACAGAACACATTCTTCCAATCAAGGATATCCTGACCAAAATAGGATTTGAATGTTCCGACAACCTGTTTAACGAGAATCACCCGTTGTATGATTTTATTGAAGAGCAAGATGGGGATGATTTATTTGAATCAATAAAAAACTGCGATTTTTCCGAACTTGATGTAGCCGAAAGGAAAACGTTGTTCTTTTCTTTGGAAGACATAGTAGAAGATGAAAAAAAACTTAAAGAAATACCGCTCTTTAGAAATCTAAATGGCGATTTCAAGCCATTGGTAGAAATGGTGGCTTATAGAGATAGCGTTCCTGAATGGTTGCGACCGTATGTGATAAACGAAGATGATTATTGCGATGATTTGTCGGATTACATTATTGAGCAAGATGAAGAATTTGAGGATATTATACAGGAACATTACGGCGACATAGATGTTTCATTTTCAGAATTGTATAATGCCTATAAAGACGAATGGACTGGACAATTTACCCGTCAGATTATCGATGAATACGATGTTGATGGTGAAATACTTTCTATTATTGAAAATTCTGATACACAGACGAAAGAGCACTTCTTTGCCAACATCGGGAAATTGGAATTATCATCAACAAAAGCATACCCGAAAGATTCTTACGAGTATCGAGTTTTGCAGTTGGCCTTGGATTTTTATGACGAGCCTTCTGAATTCTCATCAAAGATTTATTTAGATGGGAAATGCATCAAAGACATCTCTGTCTCCGACGAAGTCGTTTGTGAATATTCGCAAAACGAAGAAATGAAACAAGTGAAGATGTCATTGGCAAAGTTGTTGCCACAATATCAAAATCAGTCGGATATATTAGACAATTTCAATAATATATTCGATGTCAGTAAGTCAGACAAAAAGGATTTGGGTAGATTTTTCAATAAAAGAACGTCGAAATCTGTATATGATGTCAATAGGGATTTAAATAAATATCTCAATATCCCCGAAAATAATTTCTCTGAATGGAATGTTGATGGCAATGCATACCAATATTTATTTGCGGTATATTATAGGCGGGGAATTAAAAAATGGAATAATCGGTTTGTTCCACAAATTAAATTAGAAAATCAAACTAATGAGTTTATAAATGATTTGTTGAATTTTCTCTGTGTTGGAGATATTTCCATATCGGAATCACCTTTTACATATCATTTGACAAAGTATTTTGACAATAAATACTTTGATTCCGACTATATTTTTGAAGAAGAACAAATCCTTCCTGTCATAGAACAATGGGCTGACAATGACAAGAAAAAGAAGTATTTGAAAGACAATGGCGTGAAAACCAGTACAAGTTTTTCGATTCGGTTCCGCCAACTATTTTTGGATAACAAACCTATTGATTTCATTGAAAAACTGTCCGATAAGGATATTGGAACTGGAATCAGATTCTTTGCTAGAGCAAGTAAATATGTGCGACCTTTTGTCGGGGAGAATCAGAAAACACTCCTTTTGTCAATAAAGGATAAATGCGCAGAATTGTCAGACAATTGGAATATCAAATGGATAAAAGATAATGCCTATGAATGGGATGTCCCAGAATATGGAAAATGGATTGATGGTCACATTCCACATATTTATATTTATTCAGGCAAATTTCCCCGTCAATTGTATTATTACAATTATTTTCTTTTAAACTACGAAGACCTTTCAGAACACTATTACTACGACGCCAAAGAGCCAAAACAACTATTTGTAAGTTCTGATTGGAAGATAGATGATGTCTTGTTTGAGGTTGCCAAAGAAGGAAAGACCAGTTTTGATATGGATGATTACCAGATTCTATGTCGAGACGGGAAAATCCTTGTTTCAAAAGAAGATAGCGATAAGTTGGAGAAGTATAAAAAGTATGAGAAGGAGATTGAAGAATTAATAAAACAAAAAGAAAACGGAGAAAAAACGAACCCACAGACCAATACAAATGATGAAAGTGGGATGTCTGATACCCCACCACAACAAGAGCCAATTGTAGATGATTCAGGACAATATACTGGCAAGGGAGGCGTGTCAAAAATAGACCGACAACAAATAAACCTTGAAGCAAGAATTGCTGCCAAAGAATACCTTGAAAATAAAGAAGGGTATGATTGCTCTGATTGGGATGCAGAGAATAGCGGACAAATTGTTTATGATGTGAAACTAAACGGCGAGCCGATAGTGGTTGTGGTTATTAGTTCAGGTGCAGGCAAACTACATTTGCACCCGTATGTTTTTGCCGAACTAATGGAGAATCGCGATAATTTGCTTCTTAACTATAGAGACGGGAAAATATGCGCGTTGTCGTTTGATGAAATTTTTAAAGACAACCCTGATGTGAACTTGATATTTGATGCGGACATAATCTCGCCCAAAGAATTCGCTTTCATAGCAAACAGATACAGATATTCTCAAAAAACTTGTTTTGTGGTTGAAAATTCGAGTTATTCATATTCGGATGAACTTAAAGGATTTGGATTGCACGAAACAAAAGATGAGAAAGTCAGCGTCAACTTTAACATTGAAGACATTTTTGATTTGTAAAGTATGCACTACACAAGAGAGCAACATAAGCGTTTTTTAGATAAGGAACTGCAACAGATTGGCGAGGATTATCTAAAAACATTAAAAACAGAAGCCATTGCTTTGATGGCGAATAACGATGTTTATGTTTCTCAATTTGTGAAGGTTGATTTGGGAATAAAGACCAATGAAGATGGGCTTGAATCATACGAAGGAAGCGGGCAACTGCTTTTGAAATTCCTGGGCAGTAAAGGTATCCCACGTAAACAAGAATATTTTGTCGCTGTTATTTTAGACCAGGAAATGTGTTTGCCACGCAATTGGGGTAATATCTCTTGGGGAAGATTGCGTAATCACCAAGTGAAATATTCCGATGTTCATTGTGTGTGGCAAGGCAAAGCCGATGAAAAGGGATTCTTGCTATGCGGATTTCAAGGGCTATCGTTGGATATGGCAAGGTATCTTATTGATAATGATTTGGCAGGATACACCATTGTTCTTGGTCCGCAAGAGCCACCATTGGATTATTATCAACATTTAATCTCAATTGTTACAAGTCAAAATCAGGATTTACCTATAGGCCAGATGCTTGATTATGAAGATTCTGACCACAAATGGAATCCAACCCCGATTACTTCAAAAGAGCAACCAGCAAAATTGATTGCCGAAAAACTTAAAAGCGCTGATGAGATAATTGTTCAAGGCCCGCCAGGAACAGGAAAAACCTATATGATGGCCAATATTGTAGCCGAACTACTTGACAACAATAAAAGTGTTTTGGTTACGGCATTGACAAACAGAGCGTTAATTGAACTGGCCTTAAAAGAATCATTAAAAAGGCACTTGGCATTAGGAAATATTTGCAAAACAAACATTTCCGCAGACGAAATGCAGACGTGTGAGCAATTGGTGTCAATCGAGAGTAAAGGGGCTTTTTGTAGTGCGGGAAAACTCACGCTGACAACATTTTATAATTCAAGCGGATGGGCAACTGCCCTTATCAATGAGCAACCATTTGATTACGTGATAATGGACGAGGCAAGCCAATCGTTGTTTGCTATGACTGCGGCTTGCAAACTGTTGGGAAAGAAAGTTGTATGGATTGGTGACCAGAAACAACTTCCACCAGTTGTCTCTTTGAAAGAAGAAACCATTATTAGAAACGACTACTCTAATTTGGTTAAAGGATTTCAAACGCTCTGCGACAATTTTAACTATCCTTCTTATGTTCTCACCGACACATTCAGGCTTCAACCAAGAGCCGCCGAATTGACAAATGTCTTTTATGATGTGCCATTGGTTTCTGTTTCCACAACAAAATTGATGGCGACAGCATTGCCATTTATCGACAAAAGAGGAGGAACTTCTATTGTGGAAATAGAAATGCCGAATGGCGAGAAAGCAAACAAAGCGAATTGCGACTATATAGTAGATATGGCAGCGGCAGTTTTGGCCGAATCACCCAAACTATCAATAGCCATTTTGTCAAAATTCCGACCTTCCGTCAGAATGTTGCAGAACTGCTTCATAAGTCGGTTCGGCAGTAAGGATAATGTCCTGATTGATACCGTTGAACGAATACAAGGAATGACTTGCGATGTATGCATATATTATGTTCCGAACACAAAAATGAATTTGTCGTTGAACAAGGAATTATTCAATGTGGTGACAAGCCGCGCAATGCAATACACTATCATTGTCGCCGACAAATCGCTTTTACGGCAAAATATGTCGGAAGAAGTGCGGCGGTACCTTATTAAAGCCCAAGAATAATAATACTGGCAAGTGGATTATAACAGGTAACTCTAATCTGCCTATTTATCTCATTTTGTTGCATTTATTCGTTTGTTTATATTTTGATTGCACCGCGCAAAAAGACTGCACTTGGCTGTTGTATTTTAGCAATCATAATTAAACCGTATGTATATGTCGCAAGAAATGGAAAACACAATTGAACAGTTCAAGTCGTTGAAAATATCGAGCGTGATAAGTCAATGGACAATGATTCGTGCGTATGCGCGCACATTGCCCGACAGCGATTTGCTCGAATACTATAGTTCGCAAAAGAATAAACCTGATTTAATAAAATCGGTTTTGCAGAAACGCGACTTGAAGCGGTTGGCGGCAGGCCAGCACAAGGCAATTGGGAAACTGATTGACGAATTCGCCAAGAGAAAACGAGGCTATTCACATTTGCGTCTGGCCTTGGTGCGGCGTTATGATTTTGCGTCGAAAGCCGACCGACGGAGAATTGTGGAATCATTACTATCAGAATACAAACAAGATAGAATTTTAGCATACCAAATGCTGAAATTAAATTGGGATTCGTATTTCACCGACAAACTGGTGTCACTCTACAACCAATATAACGATAGAGAGTGCCTGATTGTGTTCATAAAACATTATCCGCGAACAATTTTGCAAGACAAGTTCGATGCATTGGTAGAACAGTTCGACTATCCTTACGCTTGTTATTGTATGGGGCCCGATTTTGCAGAGAAAATCGACAAGTATAAAATGAAGCCTAATGAGTGGTTGAGGCTGATGGCAACTTTTAAGCAAAAAGTTTCGGAGGCGGAGGCAGAGGCGATACTCTATTACACATTCGCTATGGGGTTGTTGGAGTACCTATCGTATCGCGAGACGTGGAGTACCGAATTGGTTTCGGTTAATGCATTGGGGGTAATTCGTGATTTGGGGCGACTGGGGTATGCTGATATTATTGTTCGGTTTGGAAAGATATTGGAGCAAACGCAAGCACTAATCCAACCAGGAACCATTATATACACTATAGATAAATACTCATTCCCAAGCAAGTTGTATCAAATACTGCCCAAAATCGAGGTCGAAGACGGATACCATAGCGAAGTGAAAAAATGGGCGGAAACGGTAAACGCTATCGATTCCAATAATTGCAATAATGTCAAGTTATTAATAGACAGTGTTCCTGCCGAAAAAGTAGATGATGATGACTTGCCGTTCTAATCATTCCTTCCAGTACCCAGAAAGCCCGTTGGGGAAAGCCTAATTCACTAGATACACAAACATTGCACCGCACAAAAAGACTGCATTTGGCTGTCCTATTTTAGCAACAGAACAAGATGAAATAATACGCTAAAAAATCAGCAAACCGAATAGTTATAACCGATTTAAAAACAAATAATTATGAGGAGATTTTTAACACTGATGGTTGCCACAATGCTTGCTGGACAGGCGTGGGCGAAAGATTTTACTGTTGACAATAATGTAGCGGCAGATACCGCAAAACAAACTGATTCTGATATCAAAATGGACACAGCATTTTGGCGGTATCGCTTTAAGCGCTATAAAGGCGAATATGTCTATGATGCCAATGAAAATATTACGCTTAAGATTGTGTACAATTGGAACCACAAAACAAATATGTGGGTGAATAATATGAGAGAAGAATATGCCTATAACGTTAACAGGCAAAAAAACTTATATGCCCTATATGGTTGGAATGCCACCACAAAATTATGGCGAGGTTGGCATAAAGACGAATTTGCCTACGATGCTAATGGCAGACAGATTCTTTATGCCTATAGTCAATGGAACATCAAGGCTAATTCGTGGGCGAACTATTACAAAAAAGAGTACACCTATAATGCTGACGGAAATGAAACGAGTTGCGCGTTCTATTTTTGGGACGCCGAAACAAACTCGTGGGCGAACCTATATAAATACGAGTATACCTATAACGCTGACGGTTGGCTGACAGACGAGGCAAAATACTTCTGGAATGCCAAGACAAACAAATTGGAGAAAAGCGATAAGCGCAAAAACGTCGTAAGGTATAAGGACATCAAACTGGTCAAAAAGACAACGTTGTTTGCCGAGGTTGAGAGTATTAAATATCTGTGATTTACCCGATGGGCGGATGGTCTTAAAAAGACAAGAAAAACTGGATGTTATGTAAGCGAGGCTGCCAGCAATGGTGGCCTCGCTTGTTTGTGCCCTACAGAATAATACAATAATAGTCGCACAGGTATTTTACGGCCGAAGGCGGTAAAAGCCGTTGGCGGCGAACAACGTAGCCGCAGGCTTCGAGTTGAGAGCGTTGCTCACGAATCCACTTTGTCATAGTGCGACGGCTCACTTCGGCGTGGCGAGCAAGTTGGTAAGGGAATAGCGAGGGATAGCGCACCGTTTTAGATACTGTTTCCATAGCGTATTTTGTTGTAAGTGGCTCAAAGATACGATTTTGTGTTGAGGTGGGTGCGCAATAAAAATTGAGTTTTGCGCAGAAAAAGCGATTGCGCAAACTGCGCAAACTGCGCAAAGTGCGCAAAACGTTCACCAACACAAAACGGCCTATTGTCAGATTTTTAGCCTTTTACGTGTGGATTTTCTGCAAATTCAAGATTTTCAAATTAAACGCAGATTAATTCTAATTCTTATGGATGTACTAACAACGGAACAGATGCGCTGCCGTCTTGATAAGATTATGGCGAAACAAGGCGGCGAGAAAAGCATTGAACGAAAAACGGCTCTGATTGAACTTCGATGCCGCTGTTTACAGTCCACCTATTATGAGGCGGGCGACATTGTAAACTTTATCAATGAGGAATTGAACCTGATTGAAGAACTTGACAAACTGACTAAAGAGAGCCCAGGCACACGCGCAAAGGCACGGATGAAGGTGATAGCCTCAACTTGTATGGCCGTTTTTAGGCGTGCAGGTGTGACGCTGGCAAATATCGACGCTTCTTGTATAGCGCGCTTGATTGGCTTTTTGTCGGGCTATTCCGAGGACAACATAAGAAAGTACTTGAAAGACGAAATGAAATTTGCGCGTAACGATATGGAAGCAGTCCAGGCAGAAGCGCTGCTGTTGGCTTGCGGCATTGCCGAGAAACTTGTGCTTTAAAATTTGGGTATACCCACGGGTGTACCCAAGGCATTCTTTGCTTTCTATTTGTAGCCGCTGGTGTAAACCACGGCTTTTTTTGTTTAACTAAAACAATGTAAAATGAACGAAATCAAAGAAATGCTTGCCGAGATTGTAGATTTGCTATCGACGCAGAACCTGAATGGGAAAGACATTTTGAGTGTTGAGGAAGCGGCAAAGATGTTGAATGTGTCGAAGGCTCACATTTACAGACTGACACAGAACCGCGAACTGCCGTATTTCTGCCCTGCAGGAAAGAAATACTATTTCCGCCGCGAGGATTTGTCGAACTACCTCACACGAAACCGAACCGCTTCAGCGGAAGAACTTGAAGCGCAAGCGAACAAGTTTATCAACCGCAAACGCAGAGGGTTATGAAAGACGCGATTTTAAGGGCAACGCATTGGGGCGTTGACATTTACAAACACGTTTTGCGGTTGTTCTATCCCGAAAACTACCAATGGAAAGCGGACGGCAGCGCGGTGATGGTGAAAAACCCATTCAACGAGAACTCGCCAACGTTGCAAATCAAAATCCACCCAACTGTAAACTCAAAAATAGCCCGACACTTCGACGTTGCAAAGCCTGATTTCAACGGCGACTGCTTCGACTTTGCAGCGTTGTACTACAAAATAGGCGGTGATGAGTTGCTGCGCAAACTCAACGACGAGTTGTATTTGCACATTGGCGACGAGTACCGCAATCGGGAACCTGTGCGGTTCTCGTTCTTCCGCGGTCCTGTGCGCTCGTTGGTGCCCTATAAGAATGTAACGCTCAAAAACGTCTACGAGGTTATCACTGGCGAGTATTACAAGCCCATAACCGAGTGTTTGAGAGCGATAACGGACAAAGCAGCAGCGCGTGATTATAAAGCCCGTGTGTTCGATTTCTGCACGTTTAGCGGCACGTTCAACTCGCGCCGCGCCGATGCACTCATTCAACACTCTGGGCTGATGTGCCTGGACTTCGACCACATTGCCGACGTTGAGGAACTTAAAAACCGCTTGCTTGGCGATACGATGTTTGAAACACAATTGCTTTTCCGTTCCCCGTCGGGCGATGGTCTGAAGTGGATAATTGCCATTGACAAGTGCACACTGTCGCACAGCGAGTATTTCACCGCAGTGGCCAACTACATAAAATTCACATACGGCGTTGAGGTTGACCGCAGCGGCCGCGACGTGTGCCGTGCTTGCTTCCTACCATACGACCCCGACGCATACGCAAACCCAAACGTGATATGAAATTCAACTCTATAGCCTGGCAGCGTGAACCGCAGACGATAAGCGCCGACGATGTGGCAGCGCGTGTGCAGTCGGTGGTCGGCCGAATTGAGGCGCAAGGCGTAGACATTGCGCCGACATACGAGGAATGGCGGAACGTTGGTTTTGCGCTGGCCGATGCCTTTGGCGAGGGCGGCCGCAGTTATTACCAACGTGTGAGCCGCTTTTATCCCGACTACGCAGCCGCAGAGACTGACAAGCAGTTTACTGCTTGCTTGCAGTCGCACGGCCACGGCGTAACGATAGCCACATTTTTTGCCCTTGCAAAAAATGCTGGCGTAAACATTTCGGGCGAATCAGATGCGCAGCGGCCTGAATCGCCCACCTCGGCCGACTCACAAACGGCGAAAGCCGAGCGTGTGCCGTTGCCGACCATTCAGCCCGAAGTTGTCGAACTGCTGCCGCCGTTGCTTCGCGACATTGCTCACTGCGCCAATGGCAGCGAAGATGCCGACATTCTTATTCTTGGCTCGATTGTCACCTTCTCGGCCTGTCTGCCCAATCTCTACGGCGTTTATGGTGAGCGCGAGGTGTTCCCGAATCTCTATCTTTTTGTTACGGCTGAAGCGTCATCGGGCAAAGGGCGTTTATCGCTTTGCCGTCGCCTGGTGTACCCAATACACCGCCAACTGTGCGAGGCTACACGCCTGGCGTGGACCGAGTACAATAGACTGATGCAGATATACGACCGTACGCGCGACAAAAGCGAATTGGAACGGCTGCAGGAACCTCCGCAGCGTATGCTCATAATTCCTGCCAACGCGAGCGCGACGAGCGTTTTTCAAATCCTCAACGATAACGAGGGCGTTGGCCTTATCTTCGAGACCGAAGGCGATACGCTGGCGCAGTCCTTCAAGAGTGAGCACGGCAATTACAGCGATGGGTTCCGAAAGGCTTTCCACCACGAAACCATCAGTTATGTGCGCCGCCGTAACCGCGAACACGTTGAACTGCTGCAGCCAAAACTCTCGGCAATTTTTAGCGGCACACCTCGCCAGGTGTCAACACTGAT
>JAEEGL016011297.1_pt1 | contig 13442 bp, 17 predicted proteins | sample 9134231 | NCBI WGS metagenome assembly JAEEGL01 (sample SAMN16246548, study PRJNA631951) | gut metagenome | biome: gut microbiome; feature: rumen; material: fiber-attached | host: Bos | place: Iran: Karaj | collected 2018-10 | reverse complement strand
CTGCCTCCGGCTTCGGACGGGCTGATTGTCCTGCCGTATTTTCTGGGTGAAAAGACACCGATCTTCGATCCGGAAGCCCGTGGCTTGCTGTTCGGACTGACGCTGTCCCATACCAAAGCCCATATCTTCCGGGCTATCCTGGAATCGGTCATCTACGGCTTCCGCCACCACATTGATATCATCCGTGATCTCGGCTATGAACCGGCGCATATCATCGCGACCAACGGTGGATCACGCAGCAGCTTCTGGTGCCAGATTGCTGCAGATGTCCTGGACCATGAAATCAAGGCCTACCCGTCCCACCCGGGTTCTGCCCTTGGTACTGCTTTCCTGGCCGGTATGGCATCCGGTGCCTTCACTTCCTGGGACCAGATCCATCTCTTCCTGCAGGACTGCCGGATCTATACCCCGGATCCCGAAGCTGTAAAGATCTACCGGAAATCCTATGAAATCTACCGGAAACTGTATCTGCAGACCAAGGACAGCTGCCGGGATATTGCCGCGCTCTACCGCTGAGCCGGGATTGACTGCAATGATCATCCTGCGTATATTCAGATTAGTGGATCAGAAAGGAACAATACTATGACCTACAGACTTTGGAACGCACTCACGGAAGCGAAGAAGCTCAAGTGGGTGGACCTCACACATCCTCTCAACAACTCCAGCCCCTATTGGGCAGGAATCCCTGAAGGAAGCGTTGACCTCGGCAATGTTGTCTTTGATTGGGGCAACCCGATGCTGGAGTGCCGCATACAGACCTTCAAGTTCCCCGGACAGTTCGGAACCCATATCGACTTCCCCGGACATTTCGTAAAGGACGCACCTCTTTCCGATGCCTTCGACGTCCGCAACGGCGTCTTCCCGCTTTGTGTCATCGACATTACAGATAAAGTGAAGGAAGATGTCCACTATGCCGCAACTGCGCAGGACATCAAGGACTGGGAAGCTGAATACGGCGACATCCCCGACGGGGCATTTGTAGCCCTCAGAACCGACTGGTCGAAGAACTGGCCGGATATGGATGCCCTCTCCGGCATTGCCGAAGACGGCAGCGAGAATTTCCCCGGCTGGTCCCTGGATGCGCTGAAGTACATCTACGAAGTACGCAATGCAGCGGCCAACGGCCATGAAGCGCTGGATACCGACGCTTCCGCCGAAGCGGCCAAAGCGGGTGATCTGGCCTGTGAGCGGTATGTTCTGGAGCAGGGCAAGCTTCAGGTAGAAGTCCTCTGCAACCTGGACCAGGTCGCACCTGCAGGCGCTGTCATGATCGTTGCCTGGCCGAACTTCGAAGGCGCTGTCGGACTGCCGGTGCGCGCCTGGGCAATCACAGAGTAAAGCAAACAAAAACATCTGTACGGACACGGATCGCCGTGGGTGCAGATGTTTTTCTTTGGCTGCTTCTCTCCTCAATGCTTTTCCAGGTACCTTCTTTTCCGTACGGTCGGATACTGATCATTGATCCTTTGATAGCACGGACATGTCCTGTCGTGATCGTTGATCACCCCGCAGGCCTGCAGGAAGGAATACACCACAACCGGACCGAGATACTTGAATCCGTACTGCTTCAATTCCCGGGAGATTCTGTAGGACAGACCATTGGATACAGGAATCTCTCCCTCATCATGTCTGTTGTACAGGATTGTCCTGCCCCCGCTGAATGACCACAGCCAGGCATCAAAGCTTCCGTACTGTTCACGGATTTTCCGGAAGCACTGTGCATTGTGGATCATAGCCTGTACTTTCTGCCTTGAACGGATCATACCTTCCGTGTGCAGGATTCTCTCTGTATCCGCTTCTCCGTACTCGGCAAGGCGGTCGTAGTCAAAGTCAGCGAAGCAGTGCTGTATGACTTCCCTTCTGTTCAGAATGAGCTGCCAGCTCAGTCCGCACTGCATCGCTTCCAGAACAAGGTACGCAAACAGTTTACGGTCATCGTGCTCAGGTACACCCCATTCTTCATCGTGGTATCTTCTCATCTCTTCCGATGATAATCCCCAGCCGCATGTTCCCATATTCAGCTCAGGAAGTAGGCTTCCTCTTCCTCCCAGAATCTTTCATCGTTGACCGCACGCGTCAGGGCTTCCCGGAACATCTTCCTGGCCTCCGGACTCGGGAAGTGCTCCTGGATCGCTTCATAGGTTTCACGCATGATCAAGGATACTGCTACCGTCAGATCCACGGCTGTGATTTCTCTGCCTGTATCCATCACAAACCGGCAGTCCCCCAAAGGATCACTGACAACGTATTTGATATAGTGCGGATCCTTGTACAGTTCCGTTTCATCCAAAGGGATTTCTTCCATACTGTCCTTTGTTCTCGGTTTCATATCCGGCATACTGCGGGCCTCCGTTTCCGTCTTCATTATACCTGTGCTTTCTGTACGTATGAAAATGTTTCCACAGCCTGTGCAAGTTTTCCCGTATTTCCGGATTCCCGTTCATTGTCTTCTTGCATGTCCTTCTATGTTCAGTATAATTGCACATAGGAGCCTTTCCTCCGGTGCATGGAAACCGGAAAGGGCAGTGTGCCAAAGCCAACGGAAAGGTCCTTGTAGGCCTTCTTTTTCTGAGAAGGCAGGAGGAGAAAACCAATGTCCCAGCGTGTTAACCTGATTCTTGATGTGGATGAGAAACCGACTGCATCACAGTGGGCGCTGCTGTCTGTACAGCATGTGTTCGCTATGTTCGGCGCAACGATCCTCGTACCGATCCTGACGGGATATCCCGTCAGTGTAGCCCTGTTCGCATCCGGCCTCGGTACATTGATCTATGCAATGATTACAAAGTTCAAAGTGCCGATCTACCTCGGTTCCTCGTTCGCCTATATCACAGCTGTCATCATTGCCTGCACAGCGCTCGGCGGCGACCGCAGCGCAGCCCAGACAGGGTTGATTCTGGTAGGCATCATCTATGTCATCGTAGCTATGATCATCAAGGTCACGGGCAAGGACTGGCTTGACAAACTTCTGCCGCCGATCGTTATCGGTCCTATGATCGCTGTTATCGGTCTCGGTCTGGCATCTTCCGCCATAAACAACGCTGGCTTCGTCTCCGGCGGCGACTGGCGCAATATGGTTGTCGCTGTCGTTACATTCGTCATTACAGCGCTGATTTCCACCAAGGCCAAGGGATTCCTGAAGATCATTCCCTTCCTGTGCGGTGTTGCCGGCGGATATATCTTCGCCTGCATCATGGGCATCGTGGATTTCACCCCGATCCACAACGTCATTGCGGAGGGACGCTTCATCGGCCTGCCTGATTTCATCCTTCCGTTCAGCACCGGCGGCAAGTTCGGTGAATACCATCTCTACTTCGGACCGGCCACCTGGGCGATCCTGCCGGTAGCGCTGGTAACCATTTCCGAGCACATCGGCGACCACACGGTTCTCTCCAAGATCTGCGGCAAGGAATTCCTCAAGGATCCCGGCCTCGACCGTACCCTGATGGGTGACGGTGTTGCCACAGCGGTCAGTGCCCTGCTCGGTGGACCGGCCAACACTTCCTACGGTGAGAATACCGGTGTCATCGGTATGACCGGTGTTGCGTCTGTCTACGTTACCTGCGGCGCTGCAGTCATTGCCATCATCCTCGGCTGTGTACCTGTCGTCTCTGCGATCATTGAAACCATTCCAGCCTCCGTTCTCGGCGGTATGTCCATCATCCTCTACGGTGTTATCGCCTCCAACGGTCTCCGGGTTCTCGTAGACAATAAAGTAGACTACGGCAAGCAGAAGAACCTGATCATTACTTCTGCGATGCTGGTCATCGGTCTGGGCGGTGCGGTTCTTCCGCTTGGCGGCAGTGCTACCCTGTCCGGCACTGCGCTGGCTGCGTTCGTCGGCATTCTGCTGAACCTGGTTCTGCCGGAGAACTGATTATAGAACACAAGGGACCTTGCGGTCCCTTTTTATTTGAATACGGTGAGATCTTTCCAGACCAGTTCTTCGGAATCGGAAGGTGTATCCTCAAACCGGTCGATGAAGTACCTTGCATGCACTGCGCCCAGTTTCTGATACAGTCTGCCTGCCCGGTCATTGCCTCTGACGATATGGATGGTCATTCGGCAGCAGTTGTCTGCGGCATACCTGCCGACGGTTCTGATCAATGCTTTTCCGATGCCCTGCCCCTGCTTATCATCCCGGACATGCAGGGACTCCAGGTACAGCGCATGTCCATCCCTCTCATCCGGGCAGTACGCCGCAAAGCCGGCAACCGTGCCTTCCTCTTCCGCCACAAAGATGCCCTGCCCGGCAATGAGTGTGTATGCATTCCACTTCTGTGCCGCTTCCTCTGGATCCATCCGGTCCAGCAAAGCGTCCGCCAGCAGGCCGCGGTAGGTCTTCTGCCAGTTGGCCACATAGATTTCACCGATCTCCCGGCGGTCGCTTTCCCTGTACTGCCTGATCATCATTCCGTACCCCCTTTCTCGAATACATCGCTCTCGATCTGCAGAAGGTCCGCAAAGCGGATCTTCTTCCCGTCCTTCATCTTCAGATACTGTTCTTCTGTACTGATCTGCTTCAGTATTCCGGTATGTGTTCTATAATGCCCGCCTTCCTTGGTTCCGTCTTCCTCAAAGCAGACAACGGATACCGGAATCCCTTCGTTCTGTACGTCCTGAAGAATGCGGATCTTCCGGTCCAGTTCTTCCTTTTCCGCTTCCCCGGGCTCCCTTCTTTCCTCGGTCAGCCGCCCGGTCTCATCAATCAGTTCCTCGTATCCCACCAATGCGGAGAACGGTGAGAACTGGGCTGCCCGGTCCGCCGTGGACATGTGCTTCCGGTTTCTGGATACCGGGCGGGGCAGCTCCAGCATATCCGCGTACCGCTTCATGCCTTGTGCCCTCCGATCTGCTTGTTCCGCTGCCTGCCGGTCGCGCCTTCCTCCAGAGATACCCCCTTGATGACAGCGTTCTTTCCGAAGCGTCTCTGGATTTCCAGAAACGCTTCCTGGGCCTTCTTCTCCCGGGCAGTCCTGTCCAGCAGTTCCTTCTCAGCCAACAGATCCGCTTCCGCGTCGCTGAACAGGTCTGTCTGCCGGTATTCCTGCTTTCTGCCTGCATACGCCGCATCCTTGATATTGATGGCCGTAACACCTATTCTGCGGATGGTCAGCTCCTTATTCACCAGCCCGTCATACAGGGAAAGCAGTCCCTCCCGGATCAACGATCCGGCCGAAGTGTACAGGGGCAGCTCTGCTGTCCCGTGTACGGATTTCGGCACCTTCTTTCCGTAGTAGTTTGTCTTTATCTCTCCATGGTAGTCTTCGGTCAGACTGGACGTGTCATAGCCGATGCCCAGTACGACCCGGTCGGTAACATAGCCCTTCTCCACCAGATCCAGAGCCAGCTGATCGGCCATTTCATGCACGATGATCCGGCCTTTTTCAAAGCTGTAGGGCTCCATCAGCACCTGCCCGATGCCGCAGCTCTTCGATTCCGGCACATAGGCCTTGATATCGCGCATGGTGCAGGATTCATAGCCCCAGGCATGGTCAATGAGCAGCTCTGCATTGATCCCGAAGAGCCTGTACAGTACAGTGTCATCCAGCAGGGACTGTCTGGCAATATCACCCATGGTATACATGCCGTGTTCCTTCAGCCTCCGGCTGTAGCCCGGACCGACGCGCCAGAAATCCGTCAGCGGTTCATGTGTCCACAGCTGTTCACGGTAGCTGCGTTCATCCAGCTCTGCAATCCGTACACCGTGCTCATCCTCTTCCATGTGCTTGGCCACGATATCCATAGCGACCTTGCACAGGTAGAGATTGGTACCGATGCCGGCGGTAGCAGTGATCCCGGTCTCTTTGAGTACATCGTGGATCATCCGCTCCACCAGATCCCTGGCAGTCATGCCGTAGGTGTTCAGGTATTCCGTAAGATCCAGGAAGACTTCATCGATGGAGTATACATGGATGTCCTCCGGTGCGATCCAGCGCAGATAGATCCCGTAGATCCGGGCACTGTATTCCAGATAGAACTGCATCCGGGGGACAGCCGTGAGGTATCCCAGTTCCAGTGAGGAATCACTGTTCAGTTCATCACTGTTTACGGACATGGACCGGAATTCCCGGCAGTGGTTGTCCCGCTTCCGCAGGGCGTTGACCTCCTTCACCCGCTCAATGACTTCGTACAGCCTCGCTCTGCCGGCAATGCCGTATTTCTTGAGCGCCGGCGAAACCGCCAGGCAGATGGTCTTTTCCGTCCGGCTGAGATCTGCGACGACAAGATTCGACTTCAAAGGATCCAGCCCGCGCTCCACACATTCCACTGAAGCGTAGAAGGATTTCAGATCGATTGCGGCATACGTTCTCTGCTTCATGGTTCCATTGTAGCGGAAAATGTGCATATTTCAAAGATTTATGCAACAAAAAGGAAGATCTGCCATCTCCCTTTGTTTCTGAACTATTGTCCGGCGTACTTGAATACCCGCATCATTTCCGCTGTCAGGCTGCTGTGATCTTCGTAGTCCGGCATGTTCTCCCGGCTCATCCATGTAGCGAGGGACAGTTCTGTATGGTCCAGGGTAATCGTATCATCGCCGTCCAGTTCACAGAAGTAGCCTATGAGCAGAGAACCGCTCATTCCCCAAGGCTGGTTCTTGTAGTAGCGGATGTTCCTGACCCTGAGTCCGGTCTCTTCCCGCACTTCACGTTGAACCGCTTCTTCCGCTGTCTCACCGATTTCCACATAGCCGGCAATCAATGCATACCGGGTATACTCTCTGCCGGCGTACTGCGACACCAGCATTTTATTGCCGTTGACGACGCCGACAATGACAGCCGGAGAAATCTGGGGGTAGTAATGCGCATGGCACTGAGGGCACTCCAGCATCCGCTCTGTACGGCTGTGAACGAGCTCCGTACAGCAGTGGCCGCAGTAGCGGTGGCTGTCATACCAGCGGAACAGATGGCTGCCTGTCATGGCCGCAAAAGCTGTAGTTCTGTCCACTCCTGTACGCAGCTCTGCCAGCGGTCTGACCGCAAAGCCTTCGATCTCTTCGTATTCCCCGGTGTAGTAGTGTACATCGTCGATGGAGAACAGATAGGTGAACCGGGTTCCGGTGCATTCACCGATCACAGGAAAACGATCCTTCTGCATCAGAACACCGCTTCCGCGGTACAGCAGTACCGTATCCGCATCTGTCCATGCCCGGTCATAGTAGGTATTGATCAGTTTGGAGGGATAGATTTCCTGTATCATACGGTTCTATTCTACCACATTCACAGGTACAACCCGGCAGATGAGTACGTACCTGGCATTTTCGTAGTCCGCTGTGCATGTCAGCAGCATCACGACTCTGTCCCCCGGCAGGACCTCTGTACGGGATACAAACGTTGAATTGCGCTGATAGGACGCAATATAGTCGAGAAAGCCGTCTTCATCCGCAAACAATGTCTGCAGGAAGTCCTCTTCTGCGTTCATCAGGGTACCGGCTACGGCTTCGAAGCGGTACTCCCCCTGCGGTGAAGTGTAGATGAAATACGGATGTTCATCGTAGAAAGCCTGTTCCTTGTAGTTCTCCAGCGCACAGAACATCGCTCCGCTGTTGGTGTGGTGCCCGTAGATCGGTGTCAGCTTATCACCCAGCAGTGCGTCGCTGCGGCAGTCCATGAACAGGGAGCCCATATGGTTGACCTCCCGGTTGAACAGGTGTTCCAGATAGTAGGCATTGTCCGTACCCTGTACAACCGGATAATTGATAATTGTACCCTCGAGTTCCATCCAGCCTACAATGTCCGGATTGATCTCTGCCAGAGCAGCGAAATCGATGCCGGCTTCCGGTTCATCTTCCTGCACTGCCGGCCTTGCCTTCCCGGCAATCTCCTCGTAGGTACGGGCGCCTTCCCGGTAGGCATGCGTAATGGAATACAGGTTGTACGCACTGAACAGGAAGATCCCGAGGAAGACACAGAACAGGATCCTGAGGGCCAGGATTCCATTGCGGTTCAGTTTCCTTCTTTTCCTGCTCATTGCCTATCACAGTTGAAGTAGACAAACAGCATTCTGTCCTTGCCGTTCATGTCCTTCAGAATCTCATACGGTACGCCGGGCAGGATCTCTTCCACCAGACGGCTCATGGCTTCCCGCTGGTTCCAGCCCATTTCAAAGGCCATGAAGGCCTTATCCTTCAGTACCTGGCGGCAGCCGCGGAAGACCTCCCGGTAGAACTTCAGGCCATCCGAACCACCGAACAGCGCTACATGCGGCTCAAAGTCCACAACGGAACGCTCCATCGCCTCATCATCCGGAATATACGGAGGGTTGCACACGAGTACATCCAGCCTGATTCCCTGCTCGATCAGCGGCTGCAGCATGTCGCCGGCGAGGAAACGGATGTCCGCTCCGTTCAGCTCCGCCGCTTTCCGTGCCATCACCAGGGCTTCTTCCGAGATGTCCGTTGCGGTCATGGACACCCGTGGTTCTTCCTTGCACAGGGTGATCGCAATCGCCCCGGATCCGGTGCCGATATCTGCGCATACGACCTCTCCTTCCGGGAAATTCCGGTCGATTCTTGCCAGTGTGTAGGCACAGAGTTCCTCTGTCTCCGGACGGGGAATCAGCACATCCTCATTAACGGGGATCCGGTAGCCGTAGAACCAGGAGTAGCCCAGTACATGCGCCATCGGTTCATCATTCAGGATCCGTTCCATGCCTGCTTCAAACTCCGGAACCAGGTCTTCCGGCATATCTTCCTCATAGTGAAGATACAGATTCCACCGTTCCCGCTGGCTGAGTTCAACAAGAAAGCTCATTACCGTCTCCGGCGGAATATCGCGTTCTTCACACAGTGCTTCGTATTTCCTTACATATTCCGAGATCTTCATTACAGCTCCATATTGGCCAGTTTTTCGGCTTCATCCGCTTCGATCAGGCCATTGATGACATCATCGAGCTTTCCTTCGACAATCCTGTCCAGCTGAGTGATTGTCAGGCCGATCCTGTGGTCCGTTACCCGGTTCTGCGGATAGTTGTAGGTACGGATCTTTTCACTGCGGTCACCGGTACCGAGCTTCGCCCTGCGGATCTTTCCTTCTTCCTCTTCCTGCCTTCTCTTCATTTCTTCGTAGACGCGGGCACGGATGAGGCGCATGGCTGTTTCGCGGTTTTCGATCTGGCTGCGTCCTTCCTGGCAATTGACGGTAATCCCTGTAGGGATATGTACAATGCGTACAGCCGAATCGGTCTTGTTGATGTGCTGTCCGCCGGCTCCGCTTGCCCGGTGGGTTTCGATCGTCAGATCCTTGGGATCGATCTCGATGTCCGTCTCCTGGGCTTCCGGCTGGCAGAGCACCGTGGCGGTGGAGGTATGGATCCTGCCCTGTGCTTCTGTCTTCGGCACCCGCTGCACACGGTGCGCACCGGATTCAAACTTCAGATGCCGGTAGACATCATTTCCCTTCACGGAGAAGATGATCTGGCTGAATCCTCCTGCTTCACTGGGATTGGCTTCCAGAACGGATACACGCCAGTTCATCGATTCAGCGTACTTGGTATACATCCGGTAGAGGTCACCGGCAAAGATGTTTCCTTCATCACCGCCGGCTCCGCCCCGGATCTCCATAATGACATCATGGTCATCATCCGGATCCCGCGGTATCAGCAGATGCTGGATGTGCACCAGCAGGCCTTCCCGTTCCGGTACGCACTCTTCCAGCTCTGCCTGAGCCATTTCCTTCAGCTCCGGATCATTCTCATTGACGAGGCTTTCAGCCTCCTCAATGCGTTCATCCAGCGCCTGCAGCTTCCGCCACGCGTCGACAGACTGCTCGAGGCGTGCCTGTTCCTTTGACAGCCGGGCAACTTCCGCCGGATTCCGGAGGATTTCCTCATCCATCAGTTTGGCTGTGATTCCGTTGTACTGTTCCTGTATTTCCTGCAGCTTGCTGCGAATTGCGTCCATGTTCGTTCCTCACTTCCGTTTCAGGGGATCCTTCAGGCGGAGCGGCCGTCCTGTAACTTCATGGCAGTGGCGGCATCTCGCTTCGTAGAAATCCATCGCACCGACGACGACCAGCGGATCATTCCAGTCCGCCGGTGCACCGTTGACTATGCGCTGTGTGCGCGTAGCCGGAGCCCCGCACTTTACACATACCGCTGTCAGCTTGGTGACAAATTCCGCTTCTGCCAGCAGGGTGGGCATCACGCCGAACGGTTCTCCGCGGAAGTCGGTATCCAGGCCGGCACACATGACACGGATCCCGTGCGATGCGAGCAGGCGGCATACTTCTATGACAGCTTCATCCAGAAACTGTACTTCATCAATCGCTACGACATCCGTGTCTTCCCGGACATAGTCCAGGATTTCCGCTGCCCGGTCGATGAGGATGCTTTCGGCCATGGAGCCGGCGTGGCTGGCGATTCTGGTTTCACTGTAGCGGTTGTCGATTCTGGGCTTGAACACCAGAATATTCTGTTTGGCAAATTCCAGTACCTTGATTCTGCGGATGAGTTCTTCCGTCTTGCCGGCAAACATACAGCCGGAGATGACTTCCAGCCATCCTTTCTGGTACTGCTTGTACATCTCACTCATAGTCATCTCTCCTGTAATTCCCTGCCAGGCGGCGGATCGCCCGGTTCTCCAGCTGACGGACGCGTTCCTTGGTCACGTTCAGCCTCTTTCCGACTTCTTCCAGTGTCTGCGGCTCCTGCCCGTCCAGACCGAACCTGGCTTTCAGGATTTCCTGTTCCCGCTCCGGCAGTTCCTTGAGCATTTCATGGACTTCTTCCCGGCGGTAGGCTTCCAGCGATACTTGTTCCGGATTCTTGAGGGTATCATCCGCCACGAAGTCGGACAGTGTGCTGCTGTCATCATCACCGACCGGGGTTTCCAGAGATACGGTATCCATGGACAGCTTCAGCAGTTCTTCCACTCTTTCCGCAGTCATGCCGGGAATCCGGGCAGCGATTTCTGCGCTGTCGGGTTCATGGTTGAGCTCCTGGGTCAGTTGGGTGCGGACTTTGTGGATCTTCATCAGCTGTTCATTCAGATGAACGGGAAGCCGGATGTACCTTGCCTGTTCACCGATTGCCCGGATCATGGACTGTTTGATCCACCAGGTAGCGTAGGTACTGAAGCGGAAGCCTTTGGACCAGTCGAACTTCTTCACTGCGTGCATCAGGCCGATATTGCCTTCCTGGATCAGATCCGGGAGGGCCAGACCGCGGTTCATATAGTTTCTGGCGATGGATACCACCAGGCGCAGGTTGGACCTTGTCAGCAGATCCATAGCCTCTTTATCACCCTTCTGTGCCTTCTCCGCTGTCCTGCGTTCCTCTTCCGGTGTCAGCAGCGGTATCTGCCCGATCTCGTGGAGATAGAGGTTGACCGCGTCCAGAGAGGCTCCTGCAGGCAGATCCTGCGGGAGTGATACCGTCTCTTCCCCGATTCCGTTCTCTTCACACCACTCATAGAACGACGCACTCTCTTCTTCCGACAGCCCCATCTCTTCCAGTACATCGAAGAGTTCCTCCGCCGATACCGGATCATGGTGCGCCTGCCGCTGCAGAAGCTCCTGCTTGATTTGTTCAATGGTCTTCATAGGTTCACCTGTATTGCATTCTAACACAGAAAAAAAGATACCGTACACACGGTATCCTGTTTCCCTGATTACTTCAGACCGTACTTCTTATTGAAACGCTCTACACGTCCCGCAGCCTGTGCGAATCTCTGTCTTCCTGTATAGAAAGGATGGCAGTTGGAGCAGGTATCAACCTTGATCTCTTTCAGTGTCGAACCTGTTTCGAATTCAGAACCGCAGCTTGTGCAGACAACCTTTGTCTTGTAGTACTTAGGATGGATCCCCTGTTTCATAGCTTCATTCTCCCTTCCGCCTTAGACCTCATGCGTGTCTAAAGAAAGCGCACAAGTATCTTAACACACTGCCAAAGGTCCGTCAACGGAGTTTCATTGTGTATACTGTGTACAGCACGATGTGCAGTACACAGAACAGTCCGATCAGGATCCGGAACTTCATCTTCCGGGTTTTATGATGGAACACCTGCATGCCGGCAAGTGCACCCCAGCATCCGAACAGGGCTGAAACAAGCAGTGTTCTCTCGGAGATGCGCCAGGCATCCCGGCGGGCACGTCCTTTGTCCATGCCGTACAGCAGGAAGACGATGGCATTGATGATTGTATAATGGATCACTCAACGATCTCTCTGTGCATGGAGGCACCCAGTGCCTTCAGCTTGGTATCGATCCGGTCATAGCCGCGGTCGATATGGTAGACATCATGGATCTCCGTCACACCGTCCGCAATCAGGCCGGCTACGATCAGTGAAGCACCGCAGCGCAGATCCGTAGCGGTCACTTTATCACCGTACAGCCGGGTCGGTCCCTTGATCATTGCACTGCCGGATCCGATTTCGATGTTCGCACCCATGCGCTGCAGTTCCAGGCAGTGCTTGAAGCGTTCCTTGTAGATGGTATCCGTTACCACAGCCATACCGTCCGCCTGCGTCAGAAGGGCTGTAAACGGCTGCTGCAGGTCGGTCGCAAAGCCAGGATACGGCTTGGTGGTGATATCCACTGCCTTCAGCAGCTTCGGTGATCTCCTGACAAGGATGGAATCAATGCCGATGTCCATATCCGCACCCATTTCCATCAGCTTGGATGTCAGGCCTTCAATATGCTTGGGAATGACATTGACAATCTTCATCTCTTCCGCACAGGCAGCTGCCATGATCAGGAAGGTGCCTGCCTCGATCCTGTCCGGAATGATCTCATGGAAGCAGCCCCAAAGCTCATGTACACCATCGATGGTAATGACGTTGGTGCCGGCACCGTGGATATTCGCACCCATTTTATTGAGCATCGTAGCGATATCGATGATCTCCGGCTCCTTCGCCGCGTTCTCGATCGTTGTCCTGCCGTCCGCCAGCACCGCTGCCAGCATGATATTGATCGTTGCGCCTACCGAGGCAATGTCCAGGAAGATCTTCGCACCGTGAAGATGATCGGACTTGATCGTATAGCAGCCGCGGTCATATTCCACGGTAGCACCCATCGCTTCGAATCCTTTGATGTGCAGATCGATCGGCCTCGGCCCCAGATAGCACCCGCCCGACATCTTGATCCGTACGTAGCCGTATTTGCCCAGCAGTGCGCCCATGAAATAGTAGGATGCCCGCAGCTTCTTCACCGCATCATCCTCCAGATCGACATTCTTCATATCTGTCGGATCCATGATGATATGATCCTCCCGCTGCCGGTAGATCTTAACATTCAGCAGTTCCAGAATCCTGGCCAGCGATTCTACATCCGCAATGTTCGGCACTCCGGTGATCGTTACCGGACCGCGTGCCAGCACAGCAGCCGGAATCAGGGCGACCGTTGCGTTCTTCGCACCGGAGATCATGACCTCTCCCCTCAGCGGTCTTCCTCCGTCTATTCTGATTACTTCTTCCATGATTCATTCTCCTTTATCACCAACGCTG
>JAEEGL015525486.1_pt1 | contig 13442 bp, 15 predicted proteins | sample 9134231 | NCBI WGS metagenome assembly JAEEGL01 (sample SAMN16246548, study PRJNA631951) | gut metagenome | biome: gut microbiome; feature: rumen; material: fiber-attached | host: Bos | place: Iran: Karaj | collected 2018-10 | reverse complement strand
TCTTTGCCATAACTTGCCTCCTATTTTTTTACTATTCACAATAATTATAACATATTATATAAAAAAAATAAAGAAGTTATCCTTCTTTATTTTATCTTTCACAAATAGTGCCGTTTAAAGTTCCACCTTCTGGACATTCATAATGATAGCATGTTTGATCATCCAATATATCACCAGCATTACAAGTATAGCCTGCATTATGTGTACATGTTGTTCCACTGCGTGTATCTCCACTGTTACAGCTATAGCTTTTTCTCTCACAATGTCCACTAACTTCGTTCCATCCTGAAGAACATCCGCAACTTGTATCTACGGCAACTCCTTGTTGCTCACAATATAAATATCCTTCATAATGGCCATTTATATAGCAATGTCCACAACCTTCTCTAGAATAACTCATTGATGATGTTTCAGTTACCACTGATGCATCATATGTTGTTATTGCTTGAGTAGCTGCATAAGTAGACTCTGTAGCATCATAATTAAACGCAGATATATCTGCTGTAAATTCTAAATGTGGTGAAATATTTCCCTTTTTATCTTGAAGATACACATAATATGTTCCCGCTTCTGGTAAATCATATTCGACATTAGAAGTATTAGTATTAATCCAACTACATTCATTTGCATCATTGATTGTTGTTACACAATATGAATCTATACCAGATTCGTTATCATTAAGACTTAATATTAAAGTTCTTCCTTCTAATACTCCTCTTAATGTAGGGTTTGTTATATCTACATCGGCACATGTATCACCAATTTGTAAATTAGATTTTGGTCCTGATACACAATATTTACCGTCTGATACGTATTCAGCCTCAATATCTTTTCTGGCTTGAACAATGATCGTACCAGATTTAGGTACAGGCCCTTGAAATTCTAACTTTTCAGTTCCGTTTGTACATTCGATGCCATCACATACAAACATAACTGGGTAAGTAATTAAAGATCCATTTGTTTCAAGTAAATGTTTTGCAATATAATTTTCTCCCGCTTGTATAATTCCAGATACGCTTTGTTTAAACGACTCTTTTCTTACTTTTTCTATAATATTACCAATAACTGCTCCTACTACTAAAGCAATTATACCTAATATTATAATTACTGCAAGTAACTCTATTAATGTAAATCCCTTTTTCTTCATATTCTCACCTATTCTTACTTATAGTATAACACATTTTATCAAAAAAACAACTTATTTAAGTTCATAAGTTGTTCCTTCTCTAGAATCTTTAATGATGATTCCTTTAGATAGTAGTTCATCTCTAATAGAATCTGCTAAAGCAAAATCTTTGTTTGCTTTTGCTACTTTTCTTTCTTCAATTTTAGTTAAGATATATCCTTCTAAATCTTTATCTATTTCTTTTTTATCTTCCTTAAGTAAATCTAGCGATAATACTTTATCAAATTCTTTAACCAAATATAGTTTAGAAGCATCATTTAAATCGGATTTTAATACATCATATAATATAGTAATCATTAAAGATGTATTTAAATCGTTTTCTATAGCATCTTTAAACTCATTAATATATTTAGTAGTATTTTCTACTTTACCTTCATTTTTTAAACTTAGAGCCTTGTTTTTAAGCTTATTATAGGCATTTGCTGCACCATCTAAGATATCATAAGAAAAAGTTAGAGCATTATGATAATATGAATTTAAACATAAATATCTATAAGCTAAAGGATCATAGCCTTTTTCTTCTAATAATGAAACAGTTAAGAATTCTCCTTTACTCTTACTCATTTTACCTTCTTTATCGTTTAAAAATCCCATATGTACCCAATAATTACACCATTTATGTCCTAAATAGCATTCAGATTGTGCAATTTCGTTAGTATGATGTGGGAAAATCGCGTCTTCAGCACCACAGTGAATATCTAGTTTTTCACCTAAATATTTGATGGAAATACCAGAACATTCAATATGCCATCCAGGATACCCTCTTCCCCAAGGACTGTCCCATTGCATCTCTTGATTATTAAATTTAGAATTTGTAAACCAAAGCCCAAAATCAAAAGGATTTTTCTTTGCTGTATCATCTTTTATATCTTCTCTTACAGCAACCATAAGTTCATCGCTATTGCGTCCTGAAAGTTCATAATAATCTTTAAATTTTGTTGTATCAAAATATACATTGCCATCACTTATATATGCATATCCATCATCTAATAATTTAGAAATCATTTTAATATACATATCAATATTATCAGTCGCACAAGAAACACGATCAGGCCATCTAATATTTAATTTTTCACAATCTTTTTTAAACGCCTCTGTATAAAATTTGGCAATATCATAAGCAGACTTATGTTCTCTTTGACTAGCTACCAACATTTTATCTTCACCAGAATCACCATCACCAACTAAGTGACCAACATCGGTAATATTCATAGTTCTTTCAACATCATATCCTAAGAATTTTAAGCCTTTTTCTAGCACATCTTCTGATATATATGTTCTTAAATTACCTATATGAGCATAATGATATACAGTAGGACCACATGTATACATTTTAACATGTCCTTCTTCATTTGGTATAAATTCTTGTACACCCTTAGTTAATGTATTATATATTTTCATAAAATCACCTATTTCTTATTAATTATATCATAAATTTTTCAAATTTATTATAAATAATAAAAAAAGATAGTATAAACTATCTTATTTTGTTTTTGCTCCACAAATGCTATTATATGACATCATAACATCTGACCAGTCATTAATTGGTGTATTATCAATTTCTTCACCAGTAGCTGGATCTTTATGAGTACCATAAACAGCTTCGATATCTTCTTGAGTAATATAACCTTTTCTACCTAAACCTTGGATAATTGAAGATAAGTACATATTATCAACAACTTTTACTAAACCAGTAGCTGTATTATTATAGTTACCTAATTCAGTATCGTTTTTATTTACTAAATAATTATAAATTTCTTCGTAAATTTTATAACCTGCTTCAGCAGAAATTTCTTTATTTTCTCTTTCTTCTTTAGTTAAATATGAAGGTAAATTTCTAGTTTCTTCAACTAATTTATCTAATCTTTCTAAATATTTAGCATTATCTTTATCAACTACATATTTTGCCAAATCAAATTTAGCATCTTTTTCACCATAAATATAATCAGTAATTTCATGACCAATAATATCCATAGGTCCAAAAGCACTTAATACATAAGCTTTTTCATTTTCTGGTAATCTATTTTCAGCAATTAATTCACTAAATGCATTTTGAGATAAATTATCGTAATTTAATAATGTATATAATGTAGTAATATTTTCAAAATCTATATTAGATTCTTTACCGTTTGCTTGTAATAAAGTAGCTGCATCAGTATATAATCCTAATGCTCCATCTAAAACATCATCTTTTTCTAATGTTGTATCAATACCATCAGCCAAGATTTCATTCTTAACTTCTTCTGTTACAGTATTAGATGTTTCAACATCAGTGTTTTTATTAACTACTACTTCAACACCTTCTTTAGTTTCTTTAACTTCAACGTCAGATGTTGTAGGAATAGTTTTTACATTAGTATCTTCGATTGATGTTGCTTCCTTGGCTACATGTTTATCAGCGCATTTTTCTAAACCAACAGCGATTAAAACACCACCAAGAACAACGCCACCGATAGCAACAGCATATTTAATTCCTCTTTTGCTCTTTTTTATACCGGCAACTTCATTTTTAGCAGCTTCTACTTTAGAATTAAATTTCTTAATTTCTTCTTCTGACATTTCTTTTTGATTTCTTAAATAAACAGAATATTCAAGTAAATCTTTTACAGCACTATAAACTTTACCATTCTTATCCATAGATGGTAAATTAATTGTATTTTTCTTTCCTTCGTTATCTTTATAATTAATAACTAATTCTCCAGTTTCTTTAGCTATTTCAGCTTTTGTAATTTTCATTGAAATTCCCCCTTTTCTGGATTTGCCATATATAATAGCACAACAAATATGGTTTGTCAAATTATTATTACAAATAAATTATAACATATTTTTAAATATAAATATAGATAATTTTTAATATAAAATTAAATAAAAATATTGCATTAATCAAACTATTATGATATATTATAAGAGCAGTGCTAAAAGAAAGCACGAAATTGGACCCTTAGCTCAGTTGGTTAGAGCTTCCGGCTCATAACCGGGTGGTCAAAGGTTCGAGTCCTTTAGGGTCCACCACTTATTATTTGCAGGTGTGGCGAAATTGGCAGACGCATTAGACTTAGGATCTAACGGAGCAATCCATGGGGGTTCAAGTCCCTTCACCTGCACCACTTTATTGAAAAAGACTTAAGGCAACTTAAGTTTTTTATTACAAAAAAACAAGTTAATACTTGTTTTATTTATTTATCATGTTTAGTAAATTTATCTTAAACATATCCTTTTCTGGATTTTCTTTAGATAACATAACACCTTTATATGTAGATAACTCAGATGCATGACCTTCACTTAGAATATCTAATGGTTCAAATTTATCTAACATTATTATTTTATCATTTAAATAAACTGTATAATATAATTTAATTATACCATGTACTTTAGCAAATAAGTTATCAGTTGGAAGAATAAGTTCATAAGATACTGTGTTATTAGTACTATCACTGCTTAGCATCTTACCTAATAGTTTTCCTTCCTTTAATGAAGGATAATATTCAAAATATAACTTTTTATACGCTAACATATTATATTTTTTAATTGAGCGTTCTAGTTTTTTGAATTCATTTTCATTAGTGTATTCAAATATATATGTTTCTTTCATAATTACCCTCCTATATACTTTCTCTATTCTAATATAATTATACTCTTATTACTAGCGCTAGTCAATAAAAAAGTTTTGTACCGAAGTACAAAACCTTATTATATTTTTTGTGTAGTTCCAGTTAATGTATAACCTTTTGCTTTTAATGCAGCATCATTATTTGATGTACTCCATTCATATGTTGTTTTAGCTTCAGTACATGTTCTTGTAGCAGAACGATAATATGTTACATTTTTGTATACTGGATCTCCATCTTTGTATCCATATACTAATTCAGCAACAGTTTTAGACTTAGTAACTGTTTTAACACATCCAGAACCAGTATCGCTACCACCTGGACAAGTTTTAACTTGTTCATATTGAGTTTGTAATTTTTCTACATTGTAATAATAAGTAGTTACAGATTTACAACTATTGTTACATTCTAATTCAGTGTTTCTACCTGTTTCAGTATATCTTGTAGTAGATGTAGAAGATAACGGACGTTGTGATGAAGTTGTACCTGTTTTAACCCATTTAGAACCTACTGCTTTTGTTTCAGTTGAATAACCATAATATACATCTTCGTTATAATATTCTTCATGATACTTAGTATCAACTACACCATATACTTGTTCGTAATGATCAAATACTTTTTCTACTTTTGTATCTACTTTTGTATTACTATTTGCTTCAATCTTGTTTGTAGTCCAATCACTCCAAGCACCAAAATCTGTACAAGTTCCACCTACTGTTAATACATATTGATATTTGTATTTAGTTGCAGCTGGTTTTGGTGTTGGTGTTGGCTTTTTAGAGCAAATAGCACCATTACAGTAATCATAACATCCCATATGTTCAATTACATATGCTTCTTTATCAGAACAATTTAATGATATTTTAAGTTCATATTCATTTTCTACTTTTGTAACTTCAACATATGACTTATTAGCATCACAAGCATTACCATTTGAATCAATTAATTCTAATAATAATGATTCATCATACATTTCTTGTAATGTCATAGTTACTTTATCACCAACATATTGTGGTAATCTTTCATTTGTGAAATATGACTTAGCAGCGTCTTTCATTGTTAAAATATTATCAGTAAATAATCTAACATATAATGGTTTTAACTTTTCACCTACGCCGTTTTCAATACCATCTAATTTCTTTTCTAAATATCCCTTAGTTGGAAATAACCAAATAAGAACAAATACTAAAAGAATAATAAATAGTAATTGTAAAATTATATCCTTTATTGAAAATGTTTGTTTTTTATCATCGTACATAAATCTTCCCCCTTCGAAAGTTATGAGACATATTATAGCATCATTTTAAAATTTGTCAAATCTTTTCAATTACAATTAAATTATAACACAAATACTATTTTGTATCAATGTTTAACTCAACTACTGTCATGCCTTCATTAAAATAACTAGATTTATATGTTTTCACGCTTTTGTTAGACTTTAATGCTCTTGTGACAGCATCTTTTACAATACCTAATCCTTTACCATGAACAATAGTAATATATTTATGTTTTAATAAAATTGACTCTTTAAGAAAATCATTAACCGCTAGATAAGCTGAATCCCTATCATACCCATGTAAATCAATACTGGGCCATGTATTATAAAGTAAATAATTATCTATCATAATAAAGCACCATAGATAAAAGCAAGTAAAAATCCTATAATTAAGCTATATAAAGTACGTGCAGAAGACACGAATAATATAATTACCGTTGCTATAAAGATACATAGTTCAGGTATGCTTATTATATCTATATACCAAAGTCCCATTGCAAAGCAGAAATTAGCCATTACCGCTATAATTAAAGTGTTTATAACAAATGATATTATGCCATTACCTTTAGCATACCATGTTATATATGCAAGTATTGGTGATATTAAAGTGGCACCATACCACATCATCATGTATTCTTTCGGATTAAAACCACATACAAATATAGTATATAGATGATAACTTATACAAAAACTTAAGAAAAAGATAAATACATTAAGACTGGCTTGCAGAGGTTTTCTACTATATATAGATAATGCGATTCCTATAAATAACCACACAGGAAATTTTGAAAGTAAATTACCTAAATCAAGATACTCATATATTCTTAATAAAACAATATGATTATCGATTACAACTGAATCCAACCATTTAGCACCTATACCACATAATATGCCTATTATAAATACTATAACCGCGTTAACTAAACACTCTTGCATAGAAAGAGGCTTTTTTTCTCTAATTTTATCTAGCATTTCAATCACCAACTATATTATAACACATAAAAGACTAGGTGTTATAACCTAGTCTTCGAAATCTACTTTCTTTAATATAAAACTAACAATCTTATTTATTAACTCGTCTAATTTTATAGCTAATTTATCAATTCTTATTAATTTAAATAATTTTGATCTTAAAATATCTAATGATAATAATATTACATATAATAATACTCCTATTAGTATTACTAATAACGGCTCTATAAAGATGTTCATCTTTAATATAAATGTAAATGCATTATGTATCTTAGCCCATATAGCTGGGTGCAAATGTATCGCATAAACGCCAAAAGTTGCACCTGCAAGTGTTGCTAGTTTACTACTACTAAATTTAATGCGACTGAACAATATTACATATATAATTCCAATTAATACATTCGTAATAGATGTGTATACAAATAGTACATCTTCAAATACCGTCAAGTCAAAATAAGGTATTACTATTTTCCCGGCATAAGATATTATGTATAGAAAAATTAATGAGATAATTAGTTTTTTGCTTGATACTTTATTAAATAAATTAACTTTCTTTATAATCGCACCTATATAGAATAGTATAAACAACCACCATACGGAATAGCCATCGTTTAAATACGTAAAATTAGTAATGCCTCCTACTAATGATTGATACATACTAAATAGGCATAAAATAAATATTAAACTTGTGATTAAAAATTTATTCTTAGCATTTTTAACAAAAGAATTTATCATCGGCATAAAGAAGAATAACAAGAAATATGCAGTAAAATACCATAAATATTTTGTAGAAACTGGTAAAAACATAGCTATCATTTCGCGTTTGCCAATATGATAACAACCAAATGCTTCGAATATTAAAGATATTACTACACTATAAAATACTACTTCGAACCATAAATTGATTATTCTTTTATAATTATATTTTTCTTCATTTTTATTTTCGTAACTACTATAAGATAAATATCCAGATGCAATACCATAGATGTTAACGGCCACAATGGCAATCACTTCTAAAAACATAATAATATTGTATTCTAGACTTCCTTGATGATAAAATTTTATTAAACCACCTTGTAAATTTATATGTAGTATTATTATAAAAAACATGGCTAATACTTTTAAAATATCAATTCCACCATTTCTTTTCATATTATCACCTATTTAATTATAGCACAAAAAAAGAAGATTTATCTTCTTTTATTTTCCAATAATTCATCGATTTCAAGTAATCTTTTATCAATCATACTAATTTGTAATTTATCTTCTTTTATATCACTTCTAAGATCTTGTACGTCTAAATAATGTAATCCTTTTTCTTGTAGTGCTTTTTCTGAATATTCAATATCTGATAAATAACTTTCTTTTTGTAAAGTTAATTTTTGATATTCTTCTTTTAATAATTTTTCACTTATTTCAATATTCATATTTTATCCTCTTATATTTTATGTTTTAAACGTTTTATTACATCATTTTTTAAAGATTCTAGGTGTTTATCATTGTTATAACTTATTATCGCGTCAGATACTTTCTTTTGTCCTTCTTTAGATAATAACATTTTCTTATTAGAATCTACCATTTTTTTATAATTTATATATAATTTTGCAAACATAATTTCCCTCATTTCCTGCTATATAATACTTATTTAAATGTTATATGTCAATAATTATTTTATCTTTATCTTTGCTAAAGTTTCATTTTGAGCATCCAATCCATACTCATCATTTAATTTTTCTAAATCAATATTTTGAAAACAGCTTAATAAAAAATCTAAATTTACTGTTCCAAAATCCTTATCTAAAGTTATATAAAACTGTGATATTGGTTTATATTCAAATGTATTATATCTTTGTGTATTAAACATATAGATTTTGCCATTTTTTAATACGCCTACCGATGGATTAGTAACATCGACTACTAAATAATAATTTTCACCTATTGGTTTTAATATGCTTATCATATGATCTGCTTTCATGCTTTTTCTTTTGAATACAGGTAATACATTATACTCATATGTGCCATCATCTTCAAGTTTTTTGACATTGCATTCAACAAAATCAGTTGTATTTGCAATAAGTACAGCAACGTTATGAGCATCAAATCGAGAATCTATCTTATTCATTATAGTTGTAAACTTATCCGCCATATGTCTACATACGCCAAACTTGTTTTCATCGTTTAAATCGAGCCTATAATATCCTACTACATCCATTAACTTTGCATCTTCACAGTAATAAGTATTTGATCTTATATCATTCATAACTGTCATGACGATTTCCATAGTAGACATCTTATTTATATCAAATTGTTTTGTATATTCATCTAGATTATTATCATATTCTTTAATTAAGTCTTTATTTAATACATATGCATCATGTTTATTTAGTTCAATACCTGTAATACGCAAAGACACATGTAGTCCTAAGGCAAAAGCAGCACAATACGCTATTTTCTTTAATTTATATCCAACATTTTTAAAATTTTTATAAATTACTAAATCTTTAATATCAAATGTAATTGGATTAAACCTTTTACCTGATGCCAATATAGATTCATCATTACTAGCCTTAACACGATCGATAAAATCATAAGTATCAGCTATTAATTTATTACACATTTCATAGTAAGAATCAAGTAGTTTCATGCATATTTCCCCTTTTTTCTAAGAAGATATTTTATCTTAATTATAAATAATTGTCAAACTAAAAGACTAGATTATCTAGTCTTTACGCTACTAAATTATTAAAACATGTTTCTACAAATTCAATATCATTAATTCTTTCTTCAAGATATTTATTAAATGCATTTTTATTAATTCCATCTTTTATAATTAAACCATAGTTAGGAAATTTATTTTCTACATCAGTTCTTTTTACTTCATATGTCTTGCCACTAAAGTTATATTTTATGTATTTAACATTATCAATTAAAGAAAATATAGATACAGAATTATACACAATGCTTTTTTCTAAATAATAGTTTTCATTTATATACCAATCTGTTATATGATAATTAATTATAAGACCTAAATTATTAGTATCTATTTCAAATGAATAACCATATTCAGATAATGGTAGTGCAGATATTAAATTACTATCATTACTGTTATCACCTACATATTTGCTTTTATATTTAATGATATTATTAATTCCAGATTTATCTCTATTAAATGGTACTACAGGTACTGTATCAATCGTATATTCTTTTTTAAAGTCTACAATAATATATTCATTAGATGTATTACTGTTTACTCTATATACATTATAAAACGGATTATCACATTCATATACATAGTCATTACCTGTTTTAATCGTACAGAATCTAGGTAGTTGTCTTAAATTAACTACGCTTAAATAATCAATAAGAAAAAGTGCGGCGATATAAAGAATAAAATAACCAAAATGAATAATTAATCTTTTATGATATGCGAGTTTCTTTGTTAATTTACCTACTCCTATTAATGATATAATAGCACCTATAACAGAATAAATACTTCCCCATGAACTTTCTGATGCAAACATTGTCATAGCAGTAAGGGACATTATTACACCTATAGCTATTAATATTATGCCAATATTATTCTTAATTAAATTAATTTTCTTAGTGGAATAATCAATCGTATTAATAATGTTTTCTTCAAATTTTTCTTGATATACTTTCTTATCGATCCTTTCTCCACTCAAAAGTTCATTAATCGTAATACCTAAAATATCACATAGTGGTTTAAAAAGTGATAGATCCGGCATATTTCTACCGTTTTCCCAGTTGCCTACTGATTTATCGGTAACTCCTAATTTTTCTGCTAATTCTTGTTGTGTCATTTTTGCATCTTTACGACACAAAGCAATAAATTTTCCAATTTTTTCTTGATTCATAAAAAATCTCCTTTCACATATTCATCATATACCAGTTGTATATAATTTTACAGGAAATGGTCCTAGGGTTGTTAAAATTATTAAATAGGAAATTTAATTTCTACTAATATTTTATCATAAAAAAGACTAAGTTTTACTTAATCTTTCTTTCATATGGTGCACGATCTTTTAAATCTTCATCCGCTATCTTTATATTTGTTTCAATTGGAGGTTCATTATTTCCACAATACATTTCTTCTCCAAATAAATGCATTACTTCCCATAATTGAAATTTAGTATAGCCATTTTTTGTTTTTCTCTTTATTGACATAGGTTTTCCAAAAGAATTCGTTTCTTTCGTTAGAATTATCTTCTTACCTTCTTCTGTAAGTTTTACCCATACTTCTGAATTAATATTAATATTTTTCATATTATTTCCCCCTGACGTCTTAATATTATAACACATTTTAAAAAAAGCGCAAGAAAAAGACTAGTTTTATCTAGTCTTTTAATCATTTATATTGTTTCTTATTTTATAAATTATACTTATTTCTAGCTTTTATAAGGTGCATAGGATCACATATTTCATCAAGTATTTGATTATCAACTGGTAAACCATGATGTATTAATACATCGATTGGTTCATCATGAATCTTTTTAACCTCACTTGTATCTAAATCAAGCAATTTAAATGTTTTCTCTGCTAGGAAACTTTTTGTTTCGACATCATAATATGCGCCCAATACCAATCCTGTAAATTCCATACCATTTAATGTTATTAAAAATATATTCTCATCATATATCTCTCTTATTATTCTCATTGCCTCCAGATCTGCATTATACTCGAAGACATAATCATAAGAATTATTTAAATAGTGTTCTTCATCACCAGCATCAGTTGAAAAAATTTCTCTATAAATCTTACCTACTATACTTTTATCATTTTTTGCATAATCAACTTGTTTTAAATGCGCTAATTCATGCAATAACGTAAATATTAATTTATAATTAAATGCATCTGTTTCATTATATCCTGGTAGGAAAAAATATTCTTTATAAAATTCTTCCGCATATGGTATAACTTCATCATTAAAATGCAAAATGCCAGTACTTACATCTACGCCCGCTTTAATATCATCTACATTTTTTACAAGTTTAATAGGATTATTATATAAAGGATCATTTCTTAATATATCAATTATTGTATCATATATTTTAAGATCCAATTTTCCAGGAACATTAATGGATGATTTTATCTTTGTTAAACTTTCTTTAGTAATTTCCATATAGTATCTCCACACTTTCAAGTGATTATTATATAATATGTTTCTTAATTACGCAAGTATTATTGTGTTTATAGAGGCATGTTTATAACTATAAGAATTTAAAAAGACTAGATTTCTCTAGTCTTTAATTGTTTATATTAATTCTTCTTTGCTTTAATTGCGGCTTGTGAGCCGGACACTATAGGAAAACTAAACTGAACGATATGTCGCTCTATTTTTGACTAAAATGACTTAATCTTTTATTACTATAAATTTCATTTCGTTTATTCTTTTTATATCTTTAGCTGACAATTTATTACAAAAACTATTAACAAATAATAATGCATCCTTCAATAAGCTTAATACAGTAAGCAAATAAGCATTATTGTACTCAGCATTATTACTTACTGCCTTAGGAATATTTTTATCAATAGTTGATAAATGATGAATATCGCCAGAAAATAGATTATATAAAAAATGATAGCTATATTTTTTTGCTAAATTACCATATTTTCTATTTGTATTAAAAACTTTTAACAATCCTTCATTATTAAAATTTAAACCGTCAATATTTAGAGTTTGTGCACCAACATGTTTATTATGTGACTCAATCATTGCTTCAACAATTTTATCTAACTCTATTTTTTCTGACTCTATTTCTTTAACAACACATATTTGTTCAATAATCTGTCTTGATAACACCGACAAAAAAGAAGTATATATATATTTATCATTAACAATTCTACACATTTCACTTGATATAGAAGAAAATGGATGATATACCAAAATATTATTTTTATTTATAACTGTCTTATTATTGATATTTAAATTATCTATATAAGAAGTAAATGATACTCTATATACTAACATACTCATCCAATATATTTGATTTATTATTTCTCTATAATCATCAGAACGTATTTTCTGGCTCAATTTATTAAAATCATTATTATTAATTATTTTATTATGAATAGTTTTATCTATATCTGCTCTATTTATAAAATTTTCTAATTCTTTCATTTACTAATTCGCCTCACGTAAATTATATCAAAAAAAGACTAGTTTTACCTAGTCTTTTAATCATTTTATTTTAGTTCTTCTTTGCTTTAATTGCGGCTTGTACTTCCATCATGGAAGGGAGTAAAAGTTATATAAAATTAAAACTAATTATATTGTTTTAAAAACTCTTCTAATTGTTGCTCACTTTCAAAGATGTTTTCAAAAATATTATATAATGAATCAGTGGCATCAAATTCACCAATCGCATAGCATTTTTTACCC
>JAEEGL012942648.1_pt1 | contig 13442 bp, 7 predicted proteins | sample 9134231 | NCBI WGS metagenome assembly JAEEGL01 (sample SAMN16246548, study PRJNA631951) | gut metagenome | biome: gut microbiome; feature: rumen; material: fiber-attached | host: Bos | place: Iran: Karaj | collected 2018-10 | reverse complement strand
TCCCATCCTTTCTTGAATTCAATGCGGTCGTTCTCAACGACCTCTCCGTTTATTAAAGCTTCAATGTTAACAGGTAGGGTCATATTCCAATTATTTGTTCACTTTTACAATAACGTTTTTTTCTATCTCTATTTCGTCTGCAAAGATACGGTTTTTATTTTAGTTACACATCAATCTATTTTGCCAACGCATTCACACATTCAAAAAGATTAACACATTCACGCAATCACACATTCAAAAGATTCCCACATTTACACATTAACGAATTAACACATTTTGTCAGTTTCGGGTGCAAATTTACGTGTTTTTTTAGTTTCACATTCAATAAATTTTTCACATATTCCAGCAGTCATTTTACATCTATCATATCATTGCAAAGTTACACATTTTTATCCACTTTTTTTATTAATTCATCAGACCTCAAAGTATTTGTTTTTAGCATTATAGTATCAAAGATGTCCAAAACTTCATCCGCTTTCTTTATTTCCTCATCATCCATAAAGTTGCGGTAACAGGCAAGAAGAATTTTGAGAAATTCCTCCTCTTCGTAATAGTTCATGCTTGACTCCTGTTCTAATAAGATTTTTATACATTGATAGCTTTCATACGGATATGCATTGTAACATTTCTTCAGATACCTAATAATGTCATAGAATCTCCCTTCTACAGATATGTCAGCAATCCACAATTGTAGAATTTCCTTGAATATATTAATATCAGACTCAGGCATTTTATGACAGTTAAGAAGATATGTGTCTCGGATCTCTTTTCGACTATCTTTAGCATATTTTCTGAGAATTATTACGCTTTGTTTCCGATATGTTTCATCGGAAAGATGATCATATGCCAACGGAATCATCTTTTTTATTACTTCTACATCGTTTTGAGCCAAGAGTTTCTTAAACAAATCTCTAGAAATGGTTTTTGATTTTTCATACTGTGTTCCAAAGAACATAATTTGGGCTAAGATCGGCTTGGCTCTATTTTTGTCCATAATCATCTCGAAATAAGGTAATATCAAATCTGGATTATTGCACCAGAACCAATGCATCCTATTAGCATCAATAAACAGATAATCGGAAATGGGACGATTAGCAAATTTAAACATTACCGCATTATATAAATCATTGTCGTAACACTCTTGTTGTAAATAGAACATAGCAGCCAACTGGTGTTCTAAACTTAGTTTTTCACCAGATTCCATAAAGAAATTATAAACCGTTGATTTCCGGTGGGGATGCTTCCCTATCTTTGCCAAAGTGTTTATGGCATACCCTTGAATACTATTGATGCCATACATAAGCATGTCATTAACGGTGGAATCATTTCTCCAAACATCTTCTATGTCCGAATTATATTTTGATACATAGTCGGAAATAATAACTCCATTCAGGAATGAAATTATCTTATCTATATATGGACCATCATTTATTACGAGATTGTTTAATAGACTACATAGACTATATCCTGATTGAATATCAAATGAGTCAATGCTTTTCCAGACAAGTGGTAATAACTGGCTTGTCGGATAATTTCCCACAATTAATCCGTCAAGTCCAGCCAGCGCATACATCGCTGGGATATGCTCGTCCTCAAAAAGTTTAAATACAAGATTTGCGAAGTCATGTGGCCTTTCACTGACACATTGCTTAAACTCATCAGCATGGACTCTGCTATCAAAGTAACGGTTCTTCCCATTAGCATAACTATTTATGCCGTAAAAAGAATTTTGCCAATCTTTTTCACTAATATTTTTATACCGATCTTCCGACATCAGTCCTCCACAAACATGTGCCATAATTGCATTATGGTCAGGCTTCGTGTTGTTCCATTCGTCCCCAAACCTCCTGTTAAGCTCCTGATATCTACGGATAATACGATGGCTTCTTAGATTTTTCGGTATGGCCCAAATGAGTTTCCTTTGATTATATCCTAAATGCGGATAGAGTAACTTTGTGTATTTCCTATCCTTGTCCGAGAGTGAATCAGAAGCCGATTTGAAATTATATATGATATCTTGACACTCTGATAAGGTTGTCTCGTCAATCAGCGGAAGCCATTTCTTAATCAGTTCAAGAAAATAATATTCTGCATTTCCAAAATCCAACAGTTCATCCACCAAACCATTGTCTGTAAGAATACCCATGATATCGTCCGAGAACAACGATGGTTTTTCCAACATCGCTTTGAAAGCAAACTCAAAGCAACTGACTTCTTTTTGACTTAGTAACATTCTGATGTCTCCGACCAACGAATTAGGATTCTTATTTATCTCTTTCACTAACAACTCTTTGAACAACTCATGTAATGCATATGAATGTTGATAGTGGCTCATCAGTGAAGGAAATATAGCATTAATGTCTAAGGTCTCTCTCCATGAATGAACTCGGTGACTATTAATCGCACACAAAATTCTATCTTTCAGAATAGAATATAGAGCGTCTGTATGTTTGTTTTTTAGGGGATTACAAATGTTTTCAATGAACGACTCTTCAATATGCTTTGGTATTTCTTGGGTGTTCATGATACTATCAAACAACTCAGCAATATTATCCAACACGAACTGAGAGTTGCTGTGCATTGCCCTCTCCAAGAAATCAACTTTCTTTACAAAAGTGTCACATAAAATATACCATTTTGTAACTATATCCAATGAATAATCTTGAGTGACATACAGCAGCCTTTGCGCAACAGTATTTCTTGTGTTCCCATCCCTAATAGTATCGATTTCTCTAAAGACATCTTCTGTACAAGTGTGTACGTGATTTAATAAATACCCATAAATACTATCGAAAACTTGATCTCCTACTTTCATCTTCTTAATGTCCTGCGAAATGAGCGGTGCTATTACTTTGTACCATTCCTTGCTCCATGTTCGCCGAACAAAAGAATAGAATAGCATTTTGTTCTGGATATATAACTCTCTAACACATTTCTTTTCAAACGGAAGGATGTCCTGCCTATTGGATATCGCCCATAGTAACACGAGTTGAAGGTGAGGTCTTATCTCTCCAGAAAACAGAATTGCGTTGACATCCTCTTTATATTGCTTTATATTTTTAGCCCTTTCGTAATCCAAAACCAAGTTCACCGTTGACCGTACGAACAGACCCTGGTGTTTCTTTTCGGCTAGTAAATCACGAATAAATGAACGATTTTCCTTAGTGTATAACCGCGCAAATACATAGTCGTACATACTTTGATGAAAGAATGTTGCCATATTGCCACTCTTCTCTATCAATCCTTGGCTGACTAGATAATTGAATTCCTTGAAACATGACGTGTCGCATTCCCACTGTGGAGTCAGCGTTCCTTCATCATATATCTTCTGTGCTAATTCGTAAAGAACTTTCTCCGCATTAGACTTGTTGATGTCAATATCTGGCATGTCGACATTCTGACGCCACAATTCGTCATACAAATCTGTTATCGAATTATAGCTCTTTTTGTTGTTCTTCAAGTATATCCGACAAAACAAGTTAAGATGTTGCGGTGTTTGCAATATGGAAATGGTCTCCTCGTTAAGTTCTTTGTACAAGCCGCCTTTCAGCCGGTTTAGCACTTTCTCTACTTCTTTCTTATTCAATGCTTTCAATTCAATCTGAGGTGCATTTCCCAATAGACTCAACTTGGGGTCAAATTCCAGATCAAAAGAGCGACAGGACACAATGATTCGCACATTCCTTAACTTCTCATCAGAAGAAAACAGATTAATTAATGCAATTACATTTTCAACTTTTGCCCTATCATTGGTAATATATTGAGATAGTGCATCTATTTGATCCACAACAAGCACTGCCCTGTCCTCCTGAATCAAACTGGCGAAAGCGTTTCTAAGCATTTCCAGATGCTCGTTTTTAGATTGACCTGGGGTAATCTCAAGCCTATCTGCTTTTATGGCGAAACATTTAATGCCGTCCTCTTCTAGTCTTTGAATAACCTTCTTTACAACTACGCTTTTCCCCATTCCAGCATTGCCAACAAGTAATTTCAGGCGAGAATCCTCTTTGGGAAGTTCTTCCACAACCCAGTTGTACAAGATATCAATTTCTTTTCGTTCAATAAAAGAATCTTTCAGCTGATGAAAATCTGTATTGATTACTTGAAAAGCCGAATAGCTGTTTATAATGATTTCTTCGGCATTTTTCTTTTCTTTTGAGTATAATGCTTTCTTTTCTTCAACAATACGTTTCCAGGATTCTATTGTTGCAACCACATTCTCCGTCGTTATAACTTCATCATTTTTAAATTGATAAATGTGACTTACTTTGACTCCGCTTTTATCATACTCCCTAATATACTCATCTGAAATATATTTCCAGTATATTCTATTTGCATTGGCTTCTACCGACATAAATATACACACTTCGTTACGCATCCAAGAAGCATACCCAACGAAATAGGAAGGAATACTAGCCTTGTTTTTGTTTTTATTCTCTTTTTTATATGATTTGGCTTGAATAAAAATATTTCCAATAGGATAATTGTTATTATCCACCAACTGAATATATCCATCTATATTAGATGTCTTATCATGATACTTTATTTCATGCGTTATTGCCTGAGTATCACAGAAGAGGTTTTTAATACATAAATAGGAACGCTCGTCCAAACGATCGTTAGTATCTGTTACTTTCTTGGGTTTTAGATATGAACATTCTGTCATTTTTCTCCAATAATCTTATCAATGAATGTTTATGAAAGTAGCCTATCGATATGTTTACTAACTCATCAGACGCTATGCTGTCCATGTTGGCTAATTCTGTTTTCTATACTCATGGGACATTAGATTCTATTTTAAATATTTGTCTAATATTTCTTGTTTTTTTGCGGGACAGCTTTTTAGTAATAAACGAGCCTCGGCAATTTGTGCCTCAAGTTTTTCTATTTTGGATACTATTTGCTTTTGATTTGTTAATGCTGGGACTTCAACGGTCAATTTCAATAATCTTTGAACTGACAACCCTGGTTGTGCCACTCCAGTAGAATATTGATTTAGATTCATTATTTGTAAAGTATAACGAAGCCACTTTGGCTCAACAATATTCCTTTTTGGATAAACAACTATGGCGTGCTCTGTCGCATGGAACTGACCTGTTGCAATATTGATGTTTCCACATAATGCCCCTTGTCGACCAATAAGAGTATAAGTACCGTCATTAGTCATTGTATCAGTATAACCTCTAAATCCATTACCCCCATAACATGGGTATTTATAGACCTCGTCTTTAACCAAATGAATATCCGATGCCTTAACAAATTTCCCTGCTTGCATTTGACAAATGTCACTCATCCGCTTTCTTGATACAATATTGGTTGGATTATTGAGCAATTGCAAAATTTGTTTCTCAAACAACTCTATCTTATCGATATTTGTTTTCTCTACTGCTACTATTTTCAAATACTCGTTTACTATTTTTTCTTGGATTTTAAGAGGAGGAATAGGGATCATCATTTCTTTGTAAAAAGCCTCGGGTACACGCTTGTGCCCACTACTCCCTTTCATGTTTTTTTGTGCTATTGAACGCACGTATTCATTATTCAATAAAGCGAATAAAAATTCATTATGAATCTGAGGCAAACACCTAAGAACGTGAAACTCTGAACTCCCCATTGCAATTCCATTAGTTAGGTTTTTGGCAACAGCACATTTCCCGTTTTCCATACAAGGGGTTATCTTGGCAATTATAATATCATTCTCCGCAAAATATGTATAACTTCCTTTTCGTAACTCTCCTAATTTCTTAGTAACTTTATCTATTATATTTCCCTTATCACTAACTGATGACATTTCAACAAAAGAAACGAGTGTCTCGTCACTAACATTTTTAATTTCCATCTTTGATGGATTAACAATAACGTATTGAGAGAGCGGTGCTAATTCATATTTACTCTGAAATTTTACTTTATACGCTATATTAATATTTATCTTCTTGTCAAATTCTGCCTGTTTGAAGTTTAACAATTCCATGAGGGGAAATATATTGATATATTCTGATATGCTTTCTGGTACATCCTCTATCTCACCATTAAAGTTTTTCCGAACAAGTGTATTGATTTTTTCTTCATCAAAAAGGTTAAGAGGATTAAACAGCGGAGTTTTGATTCCATTTATGCCCTTAACTTGAGAAATTGTATCGTCTTCTGCGGCTTCATCATCATTTGACTTCTTAGAGCTTTTTACATTTAGGTATTTTAAGCCTTCATCTCCTTTGCGATTGCTCCATTCATAGCCAAGGAATCTTTGTTCTTTCTTATTATCATTTTTTGTATTTTCAGGGCTCCCCATAATGAGTACTGGACATGGATTAGATGCTGCCAAAAGATAATAATATAGTTTTTCCTTCTCCATAGCTTGAACAAATGCCAGTTTGGCTTGCTTCTTGTTCTTCTCCCTCTCTTCTTCTGGTAAATCATTATACCCTTTTCGGCCAGTGAAGGCAGAATAACTATCACGAACTTTCTTTGCCTCTATAGGTAAGACAGATGCTTTTCCACCAAACAATACCTCAATATAGTTTTTAATAATTTCTTCATTCAAAAAGGTATCGGTTAATTCTCCGTTAAGCATACGCAGATAGTCTTTCGAGTCGAAGCCGACTTTTTCAATATAAGCATTAAGGAATGGTGTATCTTTATAACATTCATCGTCGGCCGTGTTGCCCTTAAACCACTCATCTACCCGATTTTGGAAATGCTGGGCGACATTATTTTCTGCAGATTTCTTACGGAGAAATAAAGTAATAGTGTTGGTGTTTGTCTGTCCAAATGTCCTACCTCCAAATTCACAAATTGCAACAATATCGAAATTCTTTAATATAAGTTCACGAGACCGCATGTAAAGTCCATCGTTGGTCAGCACACTATTAGGAAGAATTATTGCTGCCACCCCTTCTGGTGCCAAAAGTTGAAGCGCTCGTTCAATAAAGAACGTTTCTATTGCTTTGTTTTTATCAACACTAAGGCTTTCATCATAGAGTGTATATTTCTCCAATACATCATCTGGCAGTGTTTCCAAGAAACCACTTACACTATATGGGGGATTTGCAACTAATACATTGAAACTTCCATCTTTTATATCAGATACATTCGAAAGACCATCTGCAAAACAAATTTCAATACCATCCATTCCGTACATATATGCTGCCACTTGAGATACTTTAGACAACCGATAATCCTTTTCGATTCCTTTTATCTGACTATAATATTCAAGCAATCTATTTCTGACAATCATTTCTCTTTCAGAGTCACTTTTCGTACTTGACAATTCTTTCGACAAAGTGCTGATTACAAAGGGGCGGATTTGTCTTGCAAATTCTGTCAAAAAGTGTCCCGCTCCACAAGCATAGTCAATCACTTTTGGAATTCTGCTTCCATTCCCTATGATTTCTTTAATGGGAAGAGAAGAGATCAAAAAGCGCACAATAGGAATTGGCGTGAAGAATTGTCCTTCGCTTTGGTGGACGCCTTTGTTCAGGAAACCTTCAAACAAATCGCCCAAGAATTGATTGCTATCATTATGCTCGGTCAAATGAATATCCGAAATCATATTGATGACATCTGTCAGTATTGTTGCATTTTGAAAGAACAATTCTTCATTATGAACATCAAGAAATGCGAAGGGATTGTTATTGTAGTATTTAAGTTCATGGAAATACTTTTTTATCTGGTCACGCGCTACATCGGCCTTAGAGGTAAGAAACTTAAAGGCCTCATCGATCTTTTTGTCTTCAACATAAGAAACATCATCATCAAAGAACTTTTTCATCCCCTCTCGATACAATACCGTCAACCTGTCTTGCAGAGAGAAGTAATCATCGTATGATGCCCCCTTCCACTGGAATCTCAATTCCTCAGGATTGTTAGACTCATCTATTATCTTTGCTAGAAAAAGATTCACCAACTTGTCAAAAGCATTTTCATGGCTTGATACAGTGTGCTTGCGCAATATCACCGCGAACTCATTGTATTTTTTACCTAACATGTATTCGTCAACAGGATTCAGGTCATCGATATTATAACTCTTTTTTCCAACAGTAAATATCTCTATCCCCGGTTCAAAAATGCCACGAGAGTTCTTGTCCTGATGATATGTGTTCTTCCATACTTTAAAGAACTCGTCGCTTCCACCTTGATTTTCCCTTAGCTCTTTAAAGCTATGTGTTTTAGGGTCGGCAAGGATGTTTTCATTGTCTACTAAAGAAATAACATAATATATATTTTCAAACCGATGTTTCTTTATACCACCTTCAGTGTATTCGGGGTAATCTGCAGAGAACAAACATAGATACTTCGCTTTTCTGTATGTATTGAAATAACGGAAGAGTTGGTCACCATTTTGGAGTGTTCTTGTCCAATGTTTACGAAACTCGTCTGTTTTTTTACTCAGGTCTGCTGTTTTGCATTCAATAATCAAGAATTCTTCTTTATCCTTGCTCTCATCGCGGACAAGAATGTCACAGTATCCTTTATCCAAAGCCTGATAGTTCTTCCCTTCTAATTTTATATGTATGGGTTTATAACCTCTTGCGAATAATTGTGCCACACATAAGAAAACGACAAAACTTTCCTTTTGATGAATATCAAATGTTGTCTTACGGTCATAATCCATGCCATCTGGATACACAAAAGTTTTTTTTGATTCATCATATTTCAAGTCAAACCCGCTGTCGGACTCTCCATAATGCCGAATATACGTGTTTCCATGCTTTTCAAAGTTGAAAGTTTCAGAAAGCAGTATTTCTTTTATATTGTCTTTTGTGATCATATTGTTTTGATTTTCTTCTAATAGGGTTATTGTTCCTCGCTCAATTCGCCACGAAAATATTTATCAAGAAGAACGTTGTGCAAATATGCGTGCAGGTTGTTTAGAAAAAGGTTTACAGCAAAGAGAGCGTCAAAAAGTTTTAAGGAGTCAAGCATCACTTGGGCTTCTACAACTTCCTCGCACCTGCTAACATATAGCTTTTCAGTATCAAGATGAGTTTCCATATTGCGCTCGTCTCTCCACCATGAAGAAGTCTGGGCGTGATGGTCGAGCAATGACGATAACTGTTTATATTGAAGTACTAACTCCTCGGGGAAATATTTTATTATGGTGCTAACTTTATTCCATTCAGACCTCATTCGTGTTTTTTCCTCAAACCCATATAGTTTTTTAAATCCCTCGTTAAGAACAACCTTCATTTTCCCACGCATAAAACGTTTGCCGTAGTCGCAGTCTGCCAGCATGAAATATTTTCCGATAACCATACAGTCAATCATCGTAATTATTGCAAACTGCATAACTGAGACAATGACACAATACATTTGGTGGCCATCATCATCGTAGTTTTTAAACTGGTTCAACATCTTGGCCAGCATCGGTAAACCTTCCGAGTACTGAGCCACATCTTCGTCTATAATGGATACAAGTTTCTTTCGGGTAAATTCGTCAAGACGGTTCCCATTATAGTGGGTATTCCGAAAGAATCTTTCATATCGATAGTCTAGTATCGGTGAATATTGAATATCATCTAATTCGTTCATCTTTATTTAGGAAGATAGTTCATATCACCACCCTCTTCGGCATTTGCTGAATGACTTTGCCGAAAAGCAGCTTACCGTTGGCGTGTTTATTGCGTTTGATGCCATCGCTGCCCCACGTTCCCCATTGCTTGAAGAAGAAGGCGGAGCCTTGCCGTTCTGACTGCTCTTGGATGGAGAGCACCCACTCTTCTTTCATCGGGCGGGCTTGGGGACCACTTTCGCCACCGACTATCTCTTCCGTCCAAACCCCGCCCCACGAACTGGATGGTTCGGTGACGGTAGCCTGTCGTTCATCATTTGAGCCTGTATCGAGAGGTTTAATCATCATAAGATGATTAACGCGAAAAGGTCGTTTTTATTGCAGGAGCCTGAATAAAACTATTAGGCAGATGAAATTGTATCATGAATTGGAGAATACTCCACAAAGGGAGAGCGGTGAAGGATAGAGGGAGGGAGACCTAGGAGGGATGCAATTTGTTATCTGAATGTGTTTGCTTGTTAATGCGTTAATTCGTAAATCGATTAGCACATTAACACGTTATCGCATTTCACATTATTAATGCATTGATTCTGCTGTGTCCGTTTCACCAGATAAGCCTAAAATGTGTTTTAGCTTCATTTAATGGTCTCCTGTCTCTGTTCTAATTCAGCTACGGTGCGGGCCACCACCTCTTCCAGCTGGTAAGTGGCTACACCTAACGGTTTGGCTATGTCTTGCAATGACCATTCCACGATTGTTCTTTTCGCTGTCTTGCAGATAATCAAACCGACAGACTCATTGTCATCATCGCCCTTGAGAAGTTTGTCAGCAGCAGTTACATAGAAGTTCAGTTTTCCAGCATACTCTGGCTCAAACTTGACAGCTTTCAGTTCGATGATGACGTAACGTTTCTGCGGTATATGATAGAATACCAAGTCGGGGAAGAATGTTGTTTCGTCATCCATCCGCAATTCCATTTGTCGGCCTACATAAGCAAAACCTTTTCCAAGTTCCAAAAGGAAGCGTGTGACGTTGGTAACGAGGGCTTCTTCCAGGTCTTTTTCACGTTTTATGTTCTCAGAAGTGATAAAGCTTAAATTATACTCGTTTTTCAACAATTCTTTGGCCAACTGGCTTTGTGGAGAGGGCAGTGTGTTGTCGAGGTTTGTAATGGCGGAACCCTGGTTTCTATATAGATTGTGGGCAATCTGGTCTTCGAGCCAGCTGCGGCTCCAGCCCTCTACCACTACCTTGTCAATATAGAAGAGAGCCTCGTCAAGGGATTTGCTTTTGGATACAATGTAAACATGGTGTTTCCATGGTACTTGGCCGAAGATTTCAGGCATCTCTAAAAGGCCACCAACTTGGTGGCTTTTTTCTGTTGCCGCAATTAAGCCACCAGATTGGTGGCCTTTTTCCGTCATGTCATTTGGGTCAACAACTTGCTGGCCTTTTATAACTTGTTTATAATAAAACAAATACCAGCGCTTCATGTCCTTTACATTGGAATAAGAAAAGCCTTTTGCGTCGGGGAATGCGTTTCGCATATCCAAGGCGAACTGTTTCACAATTCCACTGCCCCAACGCTCTTCTGCCTTAAGAACTGCAAGGTCACGTCCCACGCTCCAATAGAATTCCAGCAGCGCACTATTCACCTTTATAGCTGCTTTAATTTGACTGTTGCGGTAACGGCTTTTGATGTCAGCTATCCACTGCACATAATCCCTGTCGGCAGTCATGCCGTCGCGAAATACGAAATGGGGTTTGTCGGCCATAAGAATCTTCTTGTTTTAGTCTGCAAAAATACGACTTTTTTTTCAATTATAGGGGGTTTTTGCAGTTTATTAACATGACAGATGTAAAAGAATGTGTTAATGTGGGAATGTGTAAATGTGTTAGTCTTTTGGTGTGGAGATACGTTATCTGAATGTGTTTGTTTGTTAATGCGTTAATTCGTAAATCGATTAGCACACTCACACGCGTTTCAGTGTTACAGTTGTTACAGTTGGAAATGACGTTTCCGGGTGTGGGAATAGGGGAAATGGAACTGTAACGCTGTAACAACTGTAACGCTGACGATTTTGTATTAACACGAATTACCATTAATTGTCATTAATTTGTGATGATTACATGATAATTCATGTTATAGATATGATGCGAGCCGCTAAACCCTGATGACCGATTGGGGTTAAACACGAATTACCATTGGTGTGTTCTATTTATTTGTTTCCATTGTCGCGTCCCGTCGGGACGCAGTTTCCTGATGTCTGAGTATCACGGCACTGCGCCTTCGGCTTGTACGGTGTTTCCTCGAGACGTTGCTACATCTCGGCATAGCTCGAACAAGTTCGGCTCTGCTCTCGACCTCCGCAACGTTATTCATATCTCACCCCAACGGGGTGATTTATAGAAGTCCCCTTATGATGATTACATGATAATTCATGTTTTATGTCGATATGATGCGAGCCGCTAAGCCATAATGACCGATTGGGGTTGAATGGAACTGTAGCACTGTAGCAGGTGTAGCTCGGAATGTTTTAAGGGCGTTGTACCGCCCTTTCGGGGTCGGTTTTGCCTCGCTGCCGGGAGCGAAGGTAGAGCGAAGGCACACTGGAGCTACAGCGGGGCTTCAGATGAAAAAAAAGTGCCCGCTGTTTTTGGGAACAGTAGGGCACCTTTTCAGCGTTATGAATTTGCGAATGGGCTCTTAGGGCTCTTCTATTTTCGCTTGGTTGAACTCGTCGATGGGTTTGGCGGTGGCGCTCTCATGGATGTCGCGGAGGCGTTTCTCGATGCGCTTGAGGCCGAAGAAGGCGACGATGCGCACGATGCCGTTGGCCAGGATGCCGAGTCCGAGGAGGATGCCGAGGAATGTGCCTGTGTATTCCGGCTCGCGCAGCGCCAGGAAGCCCAGGATGATGCTGCAGACGCCCAGCAGCAGCATGAGCCACCAGCGGTCGTAGCCGCCCTTCTTGTAGTCGATGGAGAGGACGGAAAGTGAGACGCCTTCGAACATCACCCACATGGCGAAGACGGCGATGAGGGCAATCTCGGAGGCCAGGAGGTTGGCGGCCAGCATGAGGCCGATGATGATTTGGAACACGGCCAGCAGGGTGGTGGAGCCGGCATTGGGCAGGAAGGCCTGTGCGCGGAGTCCGAAGATGAGGGAGGAGATGCCGGACGCAAGGATGAACAGGCCCATGAGCCAGGCGGCGGAGACGAAGCTGGCGCCGGGATTGAAGATGCAGACGATGCCGAGGGCTATCAGCAGCACGGCGGTGACGATGAGGTAGATGTTGATTCGTTTCATAGGAATAATTCTTGAATGTGTTAATGTGTTAATGCGTTAATTCGTTAGTCTGGGAATTCGTTAATGTGTTATTCTATGTAGCCAAATAAAGGGTGAGGGTCGTGACCCTGCACCCTTTGTGATTAGTTGATTTCGTTACTTTGTGAATGTGCTAATTTTGATTGCTTGATTGATAAGAATCGTTGATAAGTTTATACGTTGATAAGTTTATACGTTTATATGTTGATAAGTTTATTAGTTTATATGACTATCAACATATCAACATATCAACATCCAACATATCAACATAAAACACATTCAAGCATTCATGCAATCATTCAAGCATTAACACATTCAATCAATGGTTAGCCCTCGATTTCCTTGCGGACTTTCTTGAAGGCCTCGATGCATTTGTCGAGGTGTTCGTGCTCGTGGGCTGCGCTGATCTGCACGCGGATACGGGCCTGACCCTTCGGGACGACGGGATAGTAGAAGCCGGTGACGAAGATGCCTTCTTCCTGCATCTTGGCGGCATACTGCTGGCTCTTGGCGGCGTCGTAGATCATGACGGCGCAGATGGCGCTCTCGCTGGGTTTGCCGTCGAAGCCCTCTTCCTTCATGCGGCGGACGAAGTAGTCGGTGTTC
>JAEEGL011161252.1_pt1 | contig 13442 bp, 14 predicted proteins | sample 9134231 | NCBI WGS metagenome assembly JAEEGL01 (sample SAMN16246548, study PRJNA631951) | gut metagenome | biome: gut microbiome; feature: rumen; material: fiber-attached | host: Bos | place: Iran: Karaj | collected 2018-10 | reverse complement strand
TGCTCATAAAGCGGGAATGGCTTGAGGTCCAAGCGGGGGCTGTCGATGTGCGCAATATTGAAGCGGATCCCCTCTGTCAGGGGCTTCTTTCCGAAAGTGACAAGAAAGATATTCTTGCCACGGTTAACATAATATGCCTTTTCACCGGCACTGTATTTCTTTGCCGGATCGAAAGCGGAATATCCGTGATCGATGGCAAGTTTCTCCAGATAAGCGGTGCACTCCCGTTCCGTTTTGGAACTGTTCATGAAGACTTTGTAGTCCTCGCAGAACGCAAGTGCCGGTTCAATATCTTCCGGATGTGTCTGCCCGATATGTTTAAACTGATACGCCAGCCGGTCTTTCAGCTGCTGGCCTGCCGATTTTTCTTTTGCTTCCATGTTTGCTGCTTTGCTCCTGTTAAAACTGTTTCCTTCTTCCGGCGGCTCAGGATCTTCCCAGGGAGATCACGCCGGTACGCTGCATTTCTATGATCCCGTAGCTGCGCACCATCTCGATAAAATCGCTGATACGCTCAGGTGTTCCGTGGACTTCGATCATCATGGATCTCGGGGATACATGCATGATCCTTCCTTCCATGATCGAGCAGATCTCGATCAGCGTACTGCGGTTGGCCGGTGTGCACCCGACTTTGATCAGCATCATCTCCATGGAAACACTGCGGTTCTCCTCCAGCCGGCGGACTTTGATCACGTCCGGCTTTTTGTTGAGATGCTTTTCGATCTGGTCGATCGTCCGCTGATCTCCGGTAGAAACGATGGTCATGCTGGAAACGTCACGCTGTTCGGTCTCGCCGACGACCAGACTGTCGATATTGAATCCGCGTCGTGCAAACAACCCGGAGATCTGGGACAGTACACCATCGTGGTTTTCCACAAGAACTGAAAAAATACCTTTCATACCATCCCTCCTTAAATAACGTTGTTTGACGCGTCGATCTCACAGACCATGATCGCCGCGCCGTCATGCTGCAGGAAACGGTCTATCTCCTCCGGCATGGTCTCATTACTGTCACAATGGTAGTAACCCATGTCGTAAGCCTCCGCGACCTTATCATAATGCGGATAATCAAACAGCTCGACACCGCTGTAGCGGGAACCGAAAGCCTTTTCCTGATGCTCACGGACAAGTCCGAGATACCGGTTTTTCATGACCAGGATCTTGAGAGGTGTTTTATTGACAGCAATGGTTCCAAGCTCATACATACTCATCTGGAAAGAGCCGTCACCGCAGACTGCCACGACCTGTTTGTCCGGCGCACAAGTCTTCGCGCCAAAGGCAGCGGGGATGGAATAGCCCATCGTACCCATGCCTCCGCTGGTGAGGAACCGGCCTTCTTTCATGACATAATTATCTGCGCTCCAAAGCTGGTTCTGACCTACATCCGCAACATAGATCGCGTCCGGATCCATCTTTTCGGAAAGAACTTTGACCAGTTCCATGGGATTGACTTTATTTTCGCTCCACTTACGCTGGTCCACAGTGCTGTGCTTGATCTGCTCCAAAGTGCCGATCCAGTTTTCATCGCATTTCGGTAGATCCACTTCGTTGAGCATTGCGAAGATCTCTTTAACATCTCCAACCAGAGGCAGCGTGGGACCAAGCACCTTGCCGATCTCGGCGGAATCGATATCGATATGGATCACGGATACCTGTTTTTCCAGGCTTTCCGGTTTCGGCACCGCGCGGTCCGCAATACGCGCGCCGACAATGATCAGCAGATCGCTGCTCATAACAGCGCGGTTTGCATACGGTTTTCCGTTGTTTCCAAGCATACCGAAGTACATGGAATGGTTCTTGGGCAGCACGCCGATACCCATGATCGTGGAGACCAGCGGTACACGGTTCTTTTCACAGAACTCCCTTACCTCCGGTTCTCCATGTCCCAGGATCACACCGCCGCCTGCGCAGATCAATGGCTTTTTTGCCTTCCGGATCGCCTCGATGACTTTGTTCATCTGCTGGGCATTGATCTTATGATTGGGCTTGTAGCCGCGCATCTCCACACTTTCCGGGTAAGCAAAAGGCTTATTCATCTCGGCCAGCTGAATGTCGTGAGGGATATCGATCAGTACGGGACCCTTGCGTCCGGTCGACGCGATATAGAACGCCTCTTTCATGATATGCGGAATATCATCGGGATTACGAACCAGATAGCTGTATTTTACGAATGACTCTGTTGCGCCGCGGATATCCGCTTCCTGAAACACATCCCGCCCTACAAGATGGCTGTCCACCTGACCGGTGATCGCGACCAGCGGAATGCTGTCTGCATACGCCGTAGCAAGCGCCGTGATCAGATTGGTGGCGCCGGGACCGGACGAAGTCACACAGACCTGTGTCTTTCTGGAAATACGCGCATATCCGTTTGCCGCATGTCCGGCTGCCTGTTCCTGGCGGACCAGGATATGCCGGACAGATGATTTTCCGACCGCGTCATAAAAAGGAGCGATTGCCACTCCGGGGTATCCGAATATCGTTTTGATGCCTTCCAGTTCCAGGCATTTCACCATAGCCTCTGCACCGTTCATTAATTAATCCTCCATCCTGTGTCAGGGAATGCGGCAGGTCCTGCAGCGTACCTGATCATAACTTGAGCATCAGCTCCTGGCTGCGCGCAATGAATGCAGCCATTCGTTCCTGGCTCAGGCCATTTCTCTGAAGAAGCGCCATATCATAGAGCTGCTCCGTGATCTTTCTTCCCAGTTCAGACGGTTCTTTGACGTCTGTCTCTGTCAGCAGCCGCTTTACCAGTTCATTGTTGGAATTCAGCACCAGTGTCTGCGCATCCTTGCCCATATCGCCCATACCCATACCGTATGCGGCGTACATCTTCATCATTTCCTGCATCCGGCGACCGTCTTCGGACATCGTCATGAGTGAAGCTACGGATGCATCCTTCAGGCTTTCCACCTTCACGTCCAGCTCTTCATCATTGAGGACCGCGCGGAACAGGCTGACCAGCTTATCCCTGACCTCTTCGTTGCTGCTCTCTGCCGTCTCTTCCTTGAAGCTCTCGGTCAGATCCGCATCGATCCTCACAAAGGAAAGATCATCCTTCTTCTGCTCGAACCAGGAGATGAAAGGCGTGTCGATGGCATAAAGCATCATGACCGCGTTCTGGCCGGCGTTTTTGAACATCCGGATGTACTGGCCCTGTTCCTTTTCATCGGTCACATAGAAGATCGTCTCCTTCTTCCGATCCGTCTCCTTTTCGTCCTTTGAAGGCTCCACCGGTGCTGTCCCGCCTTCAGCCTCCGCTTTTATTTCCTCCGCTTCGTCTCCGTCCTTCTTCAGATACTCGTCCACGGTCACATATTTCCCGTCGAGATCCTTAAAGATCACGGCATCCTTCATCTTGTCGCCGAACTTTTCGTCTTTCAGGCATCCGTACTTAATGAAAGGACTGATATCATCCCAGTATTTCTCGTAATTCTCCCGGTCAACCTTGAACATGCCTGTCAGCTTGTCGGAGACTTTCTTAGTGATGTAATCTGAGATCTTCTTTACAAAGCCGTCATTCTGCAATGCGGAACGGGACACGTTCAGCGGCAGGTCCGGGCAGTCGATCACACCTTTCAAAAGAAGGAGATACTCGGGAATCACTTCCTTGATATTGTCCGCAATAAAGACCTGGTTGTTGTAGAGCTTTATCGTACCTTCCAGGTTCTCATACTCGTTGTTGATCTTCGGAAAATAAAGGATGCCCTTCAGGTTGAACGGATAGTCCATATTCAGATGGATCCAGAACAGCGGCTCCTTGAAATCACGGAATACCTTGCGGTAAAACTCCTTATACTGTTCCTCTTTCACCTGGGACGGGCTCTCATTCCAAAGAGGATGCGTATCATTGAGGGGCTTTTCGATCACCTCAGCTTCGACCTCTTTATAATCTTTGATCTGGTCCTCCTCCGCAGGCTTTTCCCCGCCTTCGACCTCGATCGTGCCCGTCGCTTCTGTCTTCTTTTTGGCGTCCTCTTCCGCCTTTTTTCCTGCCTTTTCCTCTTCCTTCGCGGCATCCTTCAGATAGATCTCCACCGGCATGAAGGAACAGTACTTTTCCAGGACCTCACGTGCCTTATACTCATTGCAGAACTGCAGTTCTTCTTCATTGATCGTGAGCGTAACAGAGGTGCCGTGGGTGATCCTCGTGCCTTCTTTCATCTCGAAGGACATGCCGTCCTCAGAAACCCAGCGGACCGGCTCAGCACCCTCTTTATAGGAAAGCGTATCGATCTCGACCCTGTCCGCCACCATAAATGCGGAATAGAACCCGAGACCGAAATGACCGATGATCTGGTCCTCATTCGCCTTGTCTTTATATTTCTGTAAAAAATCAGCCGCGCCGGAAAATGCGATCTGGTTGATATAGGAATCCACTTCATCCGCGGTCATTCCGATGCCGTTATCCTCAAATGTGATCGTATTGACCCTGGGATCCACCGTCACATCGATACGGTATTTTTCTCCCTCCGGCGCAGTATACTCACCGATCAGGGAAAGCTTCTTCAGTTTGGTCACGGCGTCACAGCCATTGGAGATCAGTTCACGATAAAAGATATCATGGTCCTGATATAACCACTTTTTGATGATCGGGAAAATATTCTCGCTGTTGATACTTAAACTGCCTTTTTTGCTTGTCATTGCTGACATGTTTACCATCTCCTTAGTTACTTATATGTATCTATATGAACGCCTTCTCATAAAGATCAAAGAAGTTGTCCACTGTCGATCCTGTCGGTGTCTGAAAATCGATCTCGTTCCAGAAACGTTCCGAAAACCGGATCCTGTGTTCCTGGCTGTATGGCGCAAATTCTGCCTGAAATGCCTGATTGTTCATAGCCCGCTCCAGCCGGTTCTTCCGCGCAAGTGTGGCATCCTTGGAATAACCGTCAACGCATTTGATGATGTAATACATCTCCCCGATCTGCAGGATGTTGGAGATCTGTCCCTCTTCCAGATCGAACGCCGCGCGCTCGATCAGATCTCCCCGGCTTCCGCGCATCAGAGTCTCCTCAATGGTCTCCGTCTCCGTATATCGGCTGGCCAATGAGTTAAAATTGGCCCCGTCGATCTTTACACGCTTCAGGATCGCTTTTGCCTTTTTCAGGTCTGCTGTCCCGATCTGCTGGATCTTGATGACCTTTGCCTCCGAATCACTGATCTCGGAACTCACGGCTGATGTTATACTCGTCACAAGTTTGTTGGCTGTGTAATAGTCTGTATATAGCTTCTGGACATCCAGGCGGTCACATCCGATGTACGCAAGATCTTCCCCGCTGAGTCCCGCCATGTACTCATCCGTGAGCTGGCGCAGCAGGTCGCGTTCCTGACTGGTGACCGTAATGCCCCGTTCCTCCGCAAGCATACAGAGAAGCTTGAGTTGTTCCATGAACTGTTTGACATTCTGTACCGTCAGTTTATCGAGGCCTGTATTGTCTTCGCTGACCGTGATCCGCCAGAGATCTCCGGAATACACGGACTCGTAACGGTTGCGTTCATTGGCGATCAGGATCATCGCCTGAGGGCTCGTATATTCTTCTACTTCTTCTGTCTTTTCTTCCAGTTCCAGTCCACGGCATCCCCACAACGAAAACGCCGCCAGAATGATCAGCAGCGCTCCCACGAGTCTCTTCTGTTTTTTGAACAGGTTACAAATCATTTTCTATGACCCGGTGTCTGCCGGGACCTTTTACCGCATCTTAATGGGCGAGATTGTTGATCACTACGCCTACCAGCACTCCCAGGATCGCGCCGCAGACTACCTGCAGCGGTGTGTGTCCGACCAGTTCCTTTAAGTGGTTTTCCAGCACCTCGCCCTCCCAGGCGAAAGGATTCTCCTGCAGCAGCGCATTGAGGACTTTGGCCTGCTTGCCTGTCTCTAACCGCACGCCCATTGCGTCATGCATGACGATAATGGCCAGCACGGCGCTGATCGCGAATTCAAAAGAATTGAACGAATAAAGATAGGCTGCTGCCGTAGCCAGAGAACACACCGTGGAAGAATGTGAACTCGGCATGCCGCCGGATCCGATCAGGCGTTCGGGCACGAAACGATGCTCTATCCTCAGGATGATCAAAGTCTTGATGATCTGAGCCAATGACCAGCCGACCACGATCGTCACGATCAGCTGATATTTTAAAAGAAATTCTTTCATCCGGCATTTCCCCTCTGGGCTTTTCCCTTAAGAGCCAGTTCTTTCATTTCATGTGCGTTTTCACGTACTGCTCTTGTGATCTCCGCGCCGCCGAGCAGCCTTGCAAGCTCAAGCTCGGCTCCATCCATGTCGAGACGTTCGATCTGTGTCTCGTTTCTTCCGTCAGTCTCTATCTTACGGATCACATAGTGTATATCCGCCATGGCTGCGATCTGCGGCAGATGCGAAACGCAGATCACCTGATGCTTCCGCCCTATAACATCCAGTTTTTCAGAGACCTTCTGGGCTGTACGCCCGCTGATCCCCGTATCGATCTCGTCAAAGATCAGGGTCGGGATCCTGTCTGTCTGTGCCAGCACGGTCTTGACCGCCAGCATGACACGGGACAGCTCACCGCCCGAAGCTACCTCACTCAGGTTCTTCATAGCTTCTCCCGGGTTGAGTGAAGCCACAAATCCGACATCATCCGCGCCGTCCGCTGACAGGGATTTTGGCTGGAAATCCATGGCCAGTCTTGCTTTTTCAAATCCCAGATCTTTCAGCTCGGTAAGGATAGCATTGCACAGACGTACGGCTCCCTGTTTCCTGGCATCTGTCAGTTCTTCACAAAGTGCCGCCAGTTTATCGTGCGCTGTCCTCTGTGCAGCCTCCGCCTTCTGACGGTCCTGCTCATAGTTTTCCAGTTCCTTCAGACGCTGTTCCCGCTCTGCCTTATATGCCAGGACTTCGGGAATGTCCCGTCCGTACTTTGCTTCCAGGGACCGGATCAGATCCAGGCGCCGCTCAGTCTCTTCCAGCTCACTGCCGTCCGTTTCGACGCTCTCGGCATAGGCACTGAGATCCTGCAGTGCGGAATCCAGCATGGACTGGATATCCATCATTTCATCATAGATCTGCTTCAGGTCCTGGTCATACCGCATCGCATGGCCCAGCTCTGAGATCGCACGCCCCGTGTCACAGGCGGACAGTTCCCGATAGGCACCGCTGACAGATTCCATGATGCTTCTGGCATTGTTCAGCTTGCGGTATCGGGCAGCCAGTTCTTCCTCCTCGCCGGCTTTCAGCTGCGCGTCTGAGATCTCCCGGACCTCATATCCGGCAAGATCCGCTTCCCGAAGCCTCTCCTTTTCATCGAGTCCGAATCCTGCTGCGGCTCTGACAGCCTGCTGCCACCTGACAAAGGCTTCCCGCACCGACTCCCTGAGAGCGCTTGTCTCTGACGACATATAGTCGTCCAGGATCGCAAGATGCATCCGGCGATCCATCAGGGTGTGAAATTCATTCTGCCCATATATATCGATCAGCAGTGATGTGACTTCTCTCAGCTTGCCGAGCGTCACAGTTTCATCGTTGATCCGGCTCACGCTCCTGCCGGGCATGATCTTCCTGCTGATGATCAACTGACCGTTTTCATCAGGAAAGATATCCAGTTCCTTAAGCAGTTCCTTTTTTTCCGGATCCACATCAAAAAGAAGCTCAATATAAGCATATTCCGCGCCGCGCCGGATCATATCGCCCCGGACTCTGCCGCCCAGGGCAAGAAGTGCGGAGTCAATGATCACGGATTTACCGGTACCTGTTTCTCCGGTCAGGATATTCAGGCCTTTGTCAAAGGAGACAGAAGCCTTCCGGATCAGCGCAATATCTTTTACATTCAGCTCCAGCAGCATAGTTTTACCCGTTATCTACCAGATCTCTTATCCTGGTCATGACGTCCAGGCATCCGTCAACCGTCCGGACCGCGACCATGATCGTGTCATCTCCGGCGATGCAGCCCACCACTTCTCGGAACTGCATGGCATCGATCGCTGCTGCCACTGCCATCGCCATGCCCGCGATCGTACGGATCACGAGGATGTTCTGCGCCATATCCATGGACACATAACCTGTCCGCAGCACGTTCAGGTATTTATGGGAAAAATCCTCATTGGGACGCACGGCACGGTAAACAGCCCTGCCGTCCGGACCGGCGGCTTTCGTGAGCTTCAGTTCCCGGATGTCCCTCGAAACAGTAGCCTGGGTGACCTCATATCCCTCCTGGTTCAGTCGGGTGCAGAGCTCTTCCTGGGTCTCGATATCATATTTGCCGATCAATTCGACGATCTTTGCCTGTCTGCCTACTTTCATAACCTTATTTCTCTTTCAGACTCTCATCGGCATTATCAGATTCATTCAGAATGCCGTTCAGTTACTATACCACCCGCATCTTGTCCCTCAGTGTATCAAGGAAGGATGCTTCCTTCAGGCGAATGAACCGCATCGCATGCGCGGAACGGGTGACGATAACTTCATCGCCCGCGCGCACTTCTGTCCCGTCTGCCCCATCGCAGGATACCAGAAGGTGATCGCTGACCGGAACGATACGAACCTTGTCTCCTGCCGAAAGCACGATAGATCTTGTATTGATCGCATGCGGACAGATGGGCGTCAGGATCAGGAGCTTTGCCGAAGGAGACGCGATCGGACCGCCCGCTGACAGGGAGTATCCCGTAGATCCGGTAGGGCTGGACACTACCACACCGTCCGCGCGGTAGGTGTTCAGCAGAGTACCGTTGACATATACTTCATATTCCATCATATGGACAGAATCGTTCTTGCCAAGAAGGACATCATTCAGCGCAAAATCACGGAAAACATTTCTCCCATTCCGGCGTACGCGGGCAGCCAGCATCATGCGCTCCTCGATCTGGAAATCATCATTGACCAACCGCTCTGTCAGCGTATCAAAGTCGCTGATCTCCGATACTTCGGTCAGATAACCCATATGCCCCCGGTTGATGCCAATGAAGGCGACAGGCCTGCCGAAGGCTGCTCTCGCCGCCCGCAGCATCGTACCGTCTCCGCCGACCGTGATCACGCAGTCCACATCCGACGGGATCTGAAAATCTCTTCCCAGATAGCCTTCATACACGTCAAAACGCACACTGTCACCATAGCTCCGAAAGCGTTCGATCAGCTTCTTTTTTGTGTTCTGTACTGAAACATTGGCATTTTCACTGATTATGATATAGAAATTCTTCATGACTCCTGCTTCCGGCTTTATCTGTCCAGCTCAGCGTGGGCGCCGTCGACGAGCGCCGCGATCTTTTCCTTTGTCCACGGGTCTGCTGCCATACTGCCTGATCCTTCTCCTGTCTTTCGCAGATGGATCAGGTATTCTATATTCCCTTCGGGCCCCTTTACCGGGCTCCATGTAAGGCCCAATGGCAGAAATCCCAACTCCCGGCTCAGGCCTGTGATCCGCTCCACTACGCTGCAGTGTATCCTGCGGTCCCGGACCACACCTTTCTTGCCGACTTCTTCACGGCCTGCCTCAAACTGGGGTTTGATAAGGCATACCATCTCTGCGCCATCCCTGAGAAGCGATCTTGCCGGCGGAAGGACTTTATCCAGGGAAATAAAAGAAACATCCACAGAAGCGAAATCCAGCTGTTCCCCGCCGATATCATCCGGTACCACATAGCGGATGTTGGTCTTTTCCATACAGACCACACGCTCGTCATTGCGCAGCTTCCAGGCAAGCTGTCCGTGCCCTACATCCACGGCATAGACCTTCGCAGCCCCATTCTGCAGCATACAGTCCGTAAATCCGCCGGTAGATGCTCCGATATCCATGCATACCATGCCGTCCAGCCGGATGCCGAAGGTCTCCATAGCCTTCTCCAGCTTCAGGCCGCCGCGACTCACGTAACGGAGCCCTGTACCGCGCACCTCGATCTGTGTTTCTTCCCCGTCGGGAAAGGATCCGCCCGCTTTGTCTTCTTTGACACCGTTTACGTACACGATGCCGCTCATTATGATCGTTTTTGCTTTTTCCCTGCTTTCCGCGAGTCCCCGCTCAAACAGCAGTACATCCAGTCGTTTCTTTGCCATCACGATTTCCGGTCAATGAGATACACCAGGAGCTGCTCCAGGAAAGGATCATGTCCGATCTTCCCAATGATGTCCAAAGCCCTCCGCGTATAGTTTTTCACATCCGCAGCCGACTGTTCCATGCCGTAATAAGTCAGCCAGGTGACCTTGCCGTTGGCTGCATCAGACCCGATCGGTTTCCCCAGTTCACCTTCGGAGGCGGTCACATCAAGGATATCGTCCTGGATCTGGAATGCCATGCCAATGCAGCACGCGGCCTCCTCCAGCTGTCGGACGGTCTCTTTATCCGCACCTGCAAGTACCGCGCCGATCATAAAGGACCCTTCGATCAGGGCACCTGTCTTCAAGCGGTATATAAATTCCAGTTGTTCTTTGGTAGGCTGCTTCCCGGTAAGCTGCACATCGACAGTCTGACCGCCGATCATGCCGTAGATCCCTGTCTTGCGTGCCAGGATGGAGATCGCCTCCGCCTTCGCTTCCGCAGGGGCTGCAGAACGGGATGCCGTTTCAAACGCATAGATCATCAGCCCGTCTCCGGCCAGCGTCCCCATATCCTCACCGAATTTCGCCCAGGTACTGGGAACGCCGCGCCGCAGCACGTCGTTGTCCATGCAGGGAAGGTCGTCATGCACCAGCGAGGAGGAATGGATCATCTCCATAGCTGCCATAAAAGGCGCAAGGACCGCCCGGTCATCCTCTGTATATGTTTTATTACCACGGCAAAGACAGTAAACAGCCTGCATCATCATCGGGCGCAGCCGTTTGCCTCCGTTGATCACGGAATAATTGCATGCCTCGAATATCGTTTTCTGAAATCCTTCTTCTGCCGGCAGAAAATTCCGGATCTCCCGGCTGATCATCTCTGACCGGTTCTTCATCTCTTCCTTAAAAGACATAGCTTCAGGACTCCTCTTCGTTCAGTATACGTATCTTTTTCTCCACACGGTCGATCCCGGCCTCTGCCCGGCGGATCAGCTTCAGACCTTCTTCGTAAAGACGGAAAGAATCCTCCAGACCGGTCTCTTCATCTTCCATCTTCTCAAGGATCTCATCCAGCCTGTCAAAGCTTTCCTCGATCGTCATTTCCTCCGCGGTCCCCGCCGCGTCAGTCATCTGATTCTTATCCGCTTCCATAGCTCCACTCCTCTGCCGCGACCACATCCGATACGATCCTGCCGTCCCGGACATATGTCATCATCCTTGCACCTTTCCGGACATCCTGAACTGAGCGTATACTCTTTCCGCGGCCATCCGTAATATACCCGTATCCGCCGCCCATCTTTTTGAGCGGTGAAAGACCATCCAGCCGGACTGCTGTTACCTGCAGGCGATGCCGCCGATCCTCCAGTACGCCCCGCATGCGCTGTCTGAGCGCATCCGCAGTCCTCTCTGCCTTCTGGAGATACCTCTCCGTCTTCCTTTCGATCAGCTGGCGCATGCTGCCCTTCATCGCATCGAGCTGCTGTCGCCTGTTCTGCAGGACACTTTGTGGGGACAGCCGCTGCAATCGTTCCTTATCTGCATTCACCCGGGCTTTCAGAAGCTGCAGACGCTGGGTCATTTCTTTTTCCAGGGCACTGCGGTAGGCTCCGAACTGTTCCTCCAGCACATCATACTCAAAGCTGGCCAGTTCAGCTGCCGCGGATGGTGTCGGTGCCCGCCGGTCTGCCACAAAATCCGCGATCGTAAAGTCTGTTTCATGACCCACTGCAGAAATGATGGGGGTCTCTGCTTCAAAGATGGCACGGGCTACACACTCTTCGTTAAATGCCCACAGATCTTCGATCGATCCGCCGCCGCGCCCCACGATCATGACATCCAGACCCATCTTATCCAGCTGCCGGATGCCCCTTACTATGCTTTCCTTTGCCCCCTCTCCCTGCACTCTTGCAGGGTACAGGACCAGCTCGACATACGGATCGCGACGCGTAGCCACATTAATGATATCCCGGACCGCAGCGCCGGTAGAAGCTGTTACGATCCCGATCCTCCGGCTGTATCGGGGGATCGGCTTTTTGTAGATCTCATCAAACATCCCCATTTCAGCCAACTCTGTCTTCAGCTGCAGAAAGCGCTCATACAGCTCTCCCGCGCCGGAAAGGCGGCAGTCCCTGACATACAGCTGATAGGTCCCGCTTTTCTCATACACCGTGATCTGACCGGATGCATCGATCTCCTGACCGTCCTGAAGACGGAAAGTCAGCCTTTCTCGCTGTCCGGAAAACATCACGCAGCTGATCGCCCCGCCACGGTCTTTCAGGGTAAAATAGATATGTCCCGAAGAATGATATTTGCAGTTGGAGACCTCGCCCCGGACTGTAATGCGTGAGAGCACGAAATCCCGGACAAACAGATTCTTGATATACGTATTGATCTGTGTGACAGAGTAGACCTGCATAGACCTTGCCGCCCGCTTTCTTTTCCGATCTTTTCCGGAAACTTAAACGGCAAAATGCGCCAGCATTCCGTTGATGAATGCCGGTGCGTCGTCATTGCAGTATTCCTTGCTCAGTTCCACAGCCTCGTTGATCGCTACCTTTACAGGTACACTGTCATCATACATGATCTCATAGAGAGCCAGACGGAGGATATTGAGCTCCGCCTTGCCCATCCGGTTGGTCTTCCAGCCTTCCGCTACTTCATTGATCCGATCGTCCAGCTCCGGGATCCTGCGGCTGACCGCCAGTGCCTTTTCAGTGATCTTTCTCCGATCGGCATTTGAAAGAGCTGCATCGCAGGAATCATCCACATACTGGTTGATCAGGATCTCCGGATCTACGTCCGTCTGAAAACCGATGCCGAAAATACACCGGAATACCTGTTCTCTGATCTGATGTTTATCCATGATATCTATACAGCCTGCCTTTTATTCCACAGTCCTTGTATCAATGCCGGCAATACTGACATTGACTTCACTGACGTTAAAGCCGGTCATGTTCTCGATCGTATTTCTGACCTTTTCCTGTACGCGTGCACTTACTGCCGGAATGCTGTAACCGTATTCCACAATAATGGAAAGGTCGATCTGGACCTCTTCTTCCTCCATATTGATCTTGACGCCCCTGCGCAGATTCTTCACGCCAAACATGGAGACCAGGTCATTGGTAATGTTGCCGGCCATACTCGCTACGCCTTCGACATCTGTTGCCGCGAGCGCCGCAATGCACAGAATGACATCGTCTGCGATCTTCACGCTCCCGCGAAGTCCATCCGGCTGATTGACGTTCTTTAAGCTGTTGTCTGCCATAGGAAACCTCCTGTAATCATAATTAATTAGTATAACACATATCGAATAATTATGCATTATATTCATATGTATTCGCCGCACTGCGGCTCAGACCCATACCCTGTCCCGGAGCTTCTCAAACGCGGCTTCCTTGATCCCGTTGATCCGCATCAGCTCTTCAACAT
>JAEEGL010631850.1_pt1 | contig 13442 bp, 13 predicted proteins | sample 9134231 | NCBI WGS metagenome assembly JAEEGL01 (sample SAMN16246548, study PRJNA631951) | gut metagenome | biome: gut microbiome; feature: rumen; material: fiber-attached | host: Bos | place: Iran: Karaj | collected 2018-10 | reverse complement strand
TTCAATCAGCGGCCGTTTGCCGTTAGCGTAAAAGCCGGTGTAATAGACCTGAGTGCGGTCCAGCAGCGCCTTGACCGGTGCGGGAAAGCCGCCGTTATAGACTGGCTCGGCAATCAGTATAACGTCGCAGGTTTCAAAGGCGCGGGCAAGGTCGGTCAAATCACCGTGGCGGCAGCGGCCCGCCTCTTCGCAGAAGTTGCAGCCGTCGCAGGGAGCGAACGTGACTTCATACGGCGAGAATTCCGTGACCTCTATCCCCTGCTGCGCAGCGAGGGCGCGGTCGGCAATCGCGTTGGTGTAACTCCCTTGGCGCACCGAGCCGCGAATGAGCAGCACGCGCTTCATCGTTCGAGTTTGGCGCCGCAGTATTTGCAGATGAGCGAACCGTCGGCGGTCTCGTGGAACAGCGGGGGCAGATACGGCTCGTCGGAGGTGATGCAATCGGGCTTGCCGCAGACGCAGTCGTGGGTGGGATTCTCCCAATGCGGCTGAATCAGACGGCCCGAGCGGTTTTGCACCATCTTGAGCAGGACGGCGGTACAGGCGTCGACCTCGTAACCGAGTTGGTCAAAATAGGCGGCCTGCGCGGTATTGTCAGCGGAAGCGTCCAGCTCCGCGCCGCGCGGGAAGCCGTGCAGAACGACCAGGTCGGGCTTGGCGGTCATCAGCACGCGCTCGTTCACCGTGAAATTGTGGCGGCGGCTTTCGTACATAATCTCGCTCTCGAAATCGGACGCGTCGACTTTCGTCATATACAGCACGTCGAGGTTCGGCAGAATCTCGAACAGATTGTCATAGACCTCAAAGGGCTTTTCGCGGCGGTCCATCAGGTTGACGTAATCGTCGGAAACGGGCTTGCCGTTGACCGAGATGAAATAGAACTCGTTGCCTTTGTAGATGTTCATACACTGCAGCAGGCCGCGCACGAGCGCGTTGTTCTCGAAGTTGCCGAGGAAGCCGACGTTCATATTCGAGACGTGCTGCTTTTTGTTCCAGACCGACGCGAAATCCGCCAGCGTGCGCACGGGGTAGGCACGCCCGCCGTCGCCGGCGTTGACGACCGGCACGCGGCTGTAAAGCGCCATGGCGCGCGCCGCGCCCTTTTTGGGGTGGTTCATCACGATAATATCGGAGCAAGCCGACAAGACCGCGGCGGTGTCGCGCAGCGATTCGCCCTCTTGGGGGTTAAAATCAATGGTCTGGCCGTTCATGCGAGCGGTGGCAAAACGGAAGAAGGCCGCGGCGTTGCGATCTTCGACCGGCAGCGACAGCGCGACCGTGCGGCCGTTCAGGGCGCCCGCATAGGTGTCGCGGTTCTTGGCGATAAAGGCCATGAGGTTCAGCGCTTCGCGCAGGCCGTCACGGGAAAAATCGCTGATGTCGAGCAAACGTCTGAGTTCCATAACACACACTCCGTTTTCGGCGCACGTGGGGATATTACGCCAGTATTAGAACCAGTATAACACAACTTTAACAAAAATAAAATACTATCTATGCAAATTCAAAAAATTTTTACAATGCGGCAAAACGCAAAAAAAGACTGCCCCCGCGTGGGGGCAGTCAGTCGATGTGTTGCTCAGTCGGCCTGGGGAGCACCTACGGGGCAGGTGTCGGCGCAGGCACCGCAATCGATGCAGGTGTCGGGATCAATGACGTACTTGCCGTCGCCCTCGGAGATGGCCTCCACGGGGCAACCCGCCGCGCAGGCGCCGCAAGCGATGCAATCATCGGAAATTTTGTATGCCATAAAAAATTCCTCCTTCTTTATTTTTGTTTATTGTAACACATATTCCGCAAAATGCAAGAGGTATCGACAAATGCCCCGCAATTTTTTTCGGAAGATGCGGTTACTGCTCTTTGGGAGCGCGGTTGGTGGGAATGACCTTGAGCTCGCTGCGGTCGTACTCCGCCGGAAGCGCCTCGGGGCGGCGGTCAAGACAGACCTTGACGCGGCCCGTAATCAGATTCGCCTCGGTCACGCGGCCGCGGCCCTCGGGCCCCTCGACCACGGCGCCGACGCGCGGGGTGATTTTGTTGAGGTGCTCGTACGTTTCCTGCTCGTATTTCAGGCAGCACAGCAGGCGCCCGCAGGTGCCGCTGATTTTGCCGGGGTTGAGCGACAGGCCCTGCTCTTTGGCCATTTTAATCGAGACGGGGTGGAACGATTTCATATAGGACGAGCAGCAGAACGGGCGGCCGCAAATGCCCAGACCGCCGACCATCTTGCTGACGTCGCGCACGCCGATTTGCCGCATTTCGATGCGGGTGTGGTACTCGGCGGCGAGGTTTTTGACCAGTTCGCGGAAGTCCACGCGGTCGTCGCTGGTGAAATAGAACAGCATTTTGCCGCCGTCGAGCGAGCATTCGACCTCGACCAGCTGCATATCCAGCTGCAGCGCCTCGACACGCTTGTTGCAAAATTCAAAGGCGGCGGCCTCTTTTTTGCGGTTGGCCTCGATGGTCTGCAAATCTTTTTCGGTGGCGCGGCGCACCACGCGGCGCAGCTGGCGGTCAACCTCGTCCCCCGAAGCGGGGCGGTTGCCCGTCACGACGGTACCCAGCGCAAGGCCGTGCACGGTCTCGACAATCACCTGTTCGTCTTTTGCATACGTTTCGTTGCCGGGGTTGAAGGTGTAGGGCTTGCCCGCGTCCTTGAAACGTACCGTAATAATGTCAGCCATAGTTTTCTCCGGTTTCTGTATCATTTACAGCCCCGCACTCAGCACTGCCGAGAGCAGCGTGTAGTTGGGGTTGTTGTCAAGCGAGCGCAAGAGGTCGCTCACAAAATCCTGCCGTGCCAGCAGGGTTTCCAGCGGCAGCGACGAAAGCGCGCGGCTTTCGGTCGCCAGCGAGGGGCACGCGGCCGCACCGCCGAGCTTGAGCGCCGCCGCGTCGCGGAACAGATAGGTCAGCGCGAGCAGCACCTCGGCGGTCAGAGCTTTGTTGCCGTCCAGCGGCGCAACGGCCGCCACGCGGTCATACTCGTAATTCTTTTGGAGCGACTCCGCAATCGCTTTCACGACGGCGGTCGCTTTGTCCGAAAATTCGGTTTCCTCTTCACTGCCCAGGCGCAGACGCACCACGCGCGAGAGCACGGTCGGAATGACGGCGTTCGCGGTCTGGGCGGTCAGCACAAAGGCGGTGTAAACGGGCGGCTCCTCGAGAATTTTCAGAAGCACGTTCTGACTTTCTTCGGTCATCAGCTGCAATTCATACAGCACAAAGACCTTGACGGCCGCCTCGTTGGGGGTGATGGTGGCCTCCTCGACCACGCGCTTGACGTCCGCTTTGGCAAAGCTTTTGCGGTCGTCGGGTTTGGTGACGGGCACGATATCGGGGTGCACGCCCTCGTCGGCCTTGCGGCAGTGCTCGCACGCGCAGCAAGGCTGCTCGCCCCTGCCGTCGCAAACGTAAAGCTTGGCGACATAGGCGGCAAGGTCGGCGCGCTCGGTGTCGCTGCCGCCGTCAATCAGAACGGCGTGCGGACGGCGCCCCGCGGCGCACATACGCCCCAAAAGGGCCTTGGCGTTCTCGGCGGTACTCACAGTTTTATGAAGTTCTCGACGTCCAGAACAAAGAGCGTGGCGCCGCCGATGGTAATTTCAACGGGTGTGCTGCTGATGAACCCCTCGCCCATATACGGCGGCACGGCAGACACCATCTGCGTGCGGCGGGAGCAGCAGTTGCGGAAGATGTCGAGCAGTTCCTCGACCTTTTCCTCCTCAACGCCGATCAGCACCGTGACGTTCCCCATTTTCAGGAAGCCGCCGGAGGTGGAAAGCTTGGTGGCGCGAAAACCTGCTTTGGTAATCTCATCCAGCAGGTTCGCGGCGTCTTCGCCATTGACAATGCCGATCACAAGTTTCATACGAAAACTCCTTTCGTCACTCTTTTTCGGAAGATTCGCCGGTTAAGGCGGCGTTGCGGTCAATCACCGCGCGGCCGCGCCAGGCGTACGCCCGCCCTTCAATCGGGTCGCCGGCGTGAAAAACCGCCCGCGCGCTCTCGCGGAACTCGGGTACCGGCGTGAGCGGCAGATTACGGTTGACCGGGCAGACGTCCTGACAGACGTCGCAGCCCCACACACAGCCGGTTTTGCGCATCAACTCGCGCTGCTCCGGCGTGGGTTCGGTCTTGCGCTGGCTGACGTCCGACAGGCACAGCGCCTTGTCGACCGTGCCGTCGTGCAAAGCGCCCGTGGGGCAGGCGCGCTCGCACAGACCGCAGTTCAAACAGGTTTTGGGCGGCCCGTCGTACGCGGGCAAAACGCGGTCGGTGACAATCTCACCGATGAAGCAGTAGCTGCCGTACGTTTCGTTCAGAAGCAGGCCGTTGCGCCCCTTGGCGCCGAGCCCCGCGAGCACGGTGGCGCGCACCTCGGGCAGCGGCGAATTGTCGCAAAACGGCTCAAATTCATTTTCGGGCCAGCGCGCTTTGAGCGCGGCGGCCGCACGGGCCAGATAGTCGCCCGCGACGGTGTGGTAGTCGGCGGGCACGGCGTATTTGGAAACGTTGGCGCCGCGGTAGGCCTCCTCCCCCAGCCAATAAGGGAACAGGTACACAATCACGCTCGCGGCGTTTTGGGGAAGGCGCGCGGCGGCGCGGCACGGCAGCAAACCGTCCGCTAAATCCGCAAAGCGGCAGACCCCGACGGGGAGCATATCGGCAAACGGAAAGTCACTCATAGGCTTGCAAGCGCGATCATCGCGGGAATGGTGAACACCGACAGCAGCGACGCCATCGCCACAATCTGCGAGGCGAGGCCGGTATCTTTGCCGTACTTGGCCGAGAACATCACGGTGTTGTTGGCGCTCGGGGTGGACGCGGAAATCATCAGCGCCGTCAACAGCGTGCCCGTGACGCCGACAAGGCGGAAGATGCCGTACATCATCAGCGGCAGCGCGACCAGCTTCAGCAGCGCGACCAAAAAGGCGTTCTTCTCTTTGAAGAGGGATTTCAAATTGGTGTTGGCGATGTAGGTGCCCAGGAAAATCATCGCCAGCGGCGTATTCAGCGACGCCACGTAATCCAGCGCTTTTTGCGGGATGGCGGGCAATTTCACGCCCAAGAGGAACAGCGGCAGGCCAATCAGCACCGAGATCACGCCGGGGTTGAGCACCAGCCGGCGCAGGCGGAACGGCTCTTTGCGTTCGCCGTCCTTCGTCATCAGCCACACCCCGTGGGTGAACGAAATGATGTTGAACGCCACGACGCCGGCGGAGCAGTAAAACACGCCCTCGGCGCCCAAAAGCGCGTCGCACAGCGGCAAGGCCATATAGCCCATATTGCCGTAGCTGACCGCGTACTGAAAGACGGGGCGCTTCTCGCCGGTGCCGCGAAACAGCGGCGCCGCTACTAAAATTCCGATGAGCAGCGTGGCGCTGCAGCCCAAAAAGGCATAGCCGAAGGACGCCGCGGTGGTCACGTCAAACTGCATCGACAGAAACGACCTGACAATCACCGAGGGGGTAATCACATAAAAGAGCAGGTTGTTGGAGCGGCGCGCGGTTTCCTGGCCGAAAATCCTGGTCTTGTCGGCCACGAAGCCCACCGCGACCAACAGGTACAATATCAGAACCTGCCCGGCGGCAATGCCCATATTGGCAAAAAACATCGGTTTATTCCTTATTTTGTTTCTTCAAATCGGCGAGCGAAATCGGGTTGAGCGTTTCGTCGACCGTTTCCTTTTCGTCCTTGCGGGCAAACAGACCGCGGCGTTTGCGTCGGGGTTTTTCGACGGGCTCGTCATCCGCTTCAATCGGGTCGTCAAAGTCCTCGTCGGCGGCACGCTCCGCAAAGGCCTCGAATTCCTCGGCGCTCATTTCCGCCGTGGGTTCCGCGGCGGGAGCGGTCGGTTTTTCGCTCTCTTCGGCGGGCTCGTCATACTGCGGCTCGTCGGTCATTTCGGTCTCTTCCGTCTCGTCGGCGCTCGCAGCAAGCGGCGCGACGGGCTCGGCAGGCTCTTCGAACAGGCTTTTGACCTCCTCTTCGGCGGTCTCTGTCACGGATTCTTTGACGGGTTCGTCGGAAACGACCGTCTGCGCCTCCACGACGAACGGTTCGTCGGCGGGCGCTTCCACGGCGTCCAGTTCGGCCGCACCGAGGTCGGCGGAGCCGGTTTCGGTCACACCGTCAAAGGCGGCGGGTTCCTCTTCCGCTTCGGGGGCGGGCTCTTCGTCGGCGGCCTTTTTGGTCACGACCGCGGCGTCGTCGGGAAGGGCGACTTCGGCGACGGTGCGGCGGTTCTTGATGCCGTGTTTAAAGCCGACGCCGAGCGCTGCCAACACATAGGAAATCACGAACACCAGCGCGGCAAAATCCGCGACCGAGAACGGGTGACCGCTCACGGGGCCGGGCGCGCCGATGGCGAGAATGACAAGACGCGGCACGGTCACCAGCGCGGCCAGAAGCGCGGCGCAAAAACCGTAGCCGTAAATGCCCCACATACTGTTGACCGTGTACACGCCGGACGAAATCCGCGCGAAGGTCAGCAGGAAGAGCATCAGGAACGCATAGAGGAAGATTTCAAACAGCAGTTCGGACATGCTGAGAAAGCTGATGGCGCGCGTCAGGCGCAAAATCAGTTTCATCATGGCCCAGCACAGGGGCGAGAGCGCCAGGAGCTTGAACTCGCGGTACGAGCCGCGGCCGTTGAGGTGGCTGATGGCAAACACGCAGAAATACAGCACCGCAAAGATGGCGAACACCACCTGAAGCACCGTGAACACACCCTGTGTGCCCGCTAAATTCTCACGCAGCAGGCGGAAGAACATCGACGTCATTGCCTGACGCGGCGGCACGATTTCGCGCTCGACCGCGATGACGTCCACAATCAGCGCGACGGCCATAATCGCGGACGTAACACCGAGCAGCGGGTTTTTGCCCGTGGGCAGCTTCGGCGAGGGAATCTCTTTGCTGATATAACTGAGCACGAGGAACAGCAGGCAGAAGATGACCAGCGCGGCGCTCAGCGCAGCGACGGTCGCGTCGGTGCTGCTGTAAAAACCGGTGGCGGGGTCAATCAGCACCAGCAGCTGGTACACGCGCAGCGGCAGCGTGGCCACTACCGCGATGATGAAGGAAAACAGCAGGTACTTCATCTTAATCGCGCCGGAACTGCCTTTGATTTTTTTCATATCTTCATATCCTTTCCGGGGAGTTATCTCTCTTCAATCGGGACGTAATCGGCCGTGCCGTCAAGGTCCGCCTTGCGCTCCGCCAGCGGCACGTACGCGAGGTGCGTCGCCACGTTCTTGTAGGCGGGGCGAATGACGCGGTTGGCGGTCTCGAGCTCCTCGATGCGGTGCGCGGCCCAACCGGCCACGCGCGCCACGACGAACAGCGGGGTATATAAATCTTCGGGGATGCGCAGCATGCGGTAAATGAAGCCCGAATAGAGGTCGACGTTCGCGCAGATCTTTTTGGTGTTGTGCTTTTCTTCGGCAAAGATGCGGGGCGTCAGTTCCTCAATGAGCTGCAGAGCGCGCAGTTCTTCGGAAAAGCCGGTCTTTTCGGCAATCTTTTCGGCCTCGCGGCGCAGAATCTTTTGGCGCGGGTCCGAGAGGGTGTATACCGCGTGGCCCATTCCGTAGACAAGGCCGCTGCGGTCGCCCGCCTCTTTGTTGATGACGCGGCGCAGAAAATCTTCAACCTTGCGCTCGTCGGTGATATCGCCGCAATCGTCTTTCATCATCCGCATCATTTCGGCGACCTTGAGGTTGGCGCCGCCGTGGCGGGGGCCCTTGAGCGCGCCGATGCCCGCGGCGATGGCCGAATAGGTGTCGGTCCCGCTCGACGAGAGCACGCGCGTTGCAAAGGCGGAATTGTTACCGCCGCCGTGTTCGGCGTGAAGAATCATGCACAAATCCAGAAGCTTGGCCTCTTCATCGGTGAACTTGCGGTCGGAGCGGATGAGGTACAGCACGTTCTGCGCCGTCGACAGCGAGGGGTCGATGTGGTGCAGGTACATACTCTTTTTGTAGTAGTGGTGGCGCAGCACCTGATAGGCATAGCTCATAATGGTCGGCAGCAGCGCCATCAGGCGCACGCTCTGCCGCAGGACGTTTTCCGGCGAGATGTCGTCGGGATTGTCGTCGTAGGAATAGAGCGCGAGCACGCTGCGGGCGAGTTTATTCATAATATTCGGCGACGGGGCCTTCATAATCATATCCTGAATAAAATCGTCGGGCAGGTCGCGCGCGTTGCCGATAACCTCGCGAAAACCCTTGAGCTCTTCGCTCGTGGGCAGGCTGCCGAACAGCAGCAGCCACGCCGCCTCTTCATACCCGAAGCGGTTTTCGCGCTGACAGCCTTCGACGATGTCGAGCACGTTGACGCCGCGGTAGCACAGGCGGCCTTCCATCGGCACGCGCTCGCCGTCCTCGATATAATAGCCCTCGACGGAACAGACCTTCGTCAGGCCCGCCATCACGCCCGTGCCGTCGCGGTTACGCAAACCGCGTTTGACGTCGAAGCGGTCAAACAGCTCCGGCGGGACGGCAATATTTTTTTCCATCTCGCGACAGAGAATGCGCAATTCCTGTTCGGGGACGGGGGAACTCCAATCGGTCATACTATCACCTCGTTGTGATAAGAGTAAAAATGCCTTCATAATATAATAATACATTTACGGTGAGTTGTCAACCGAACAAAAAAAGAAAAGGAAGGCGGTATTTTATGAAAAACTTTTGGCTGACGGCGCTGCTGGCGGCGCTGATTTTGCTGGCCGTGCCCGCCGCGCTGACGGGGGGCGGCACGACTGACGAAGGGGCGCCCGAAACGGCGGCGGCAGCCGTCACCGACGACGGCACCATCGCCGTTTTTCGCGCCGCGGAGGGCGCGGCCGAAACCGTGGACACCTTCGAGTACGTCTGCGGCAGCGTCGCGGCGGAAATGCCCCTGACTTACCGCGACGAGGCGCTCAAGGCGCAGGCGGTCGCGTGCCGCACCAACGCGCTGCGCCTGAAGGCCGCGGGCGGCACGGACGGCGCGGATATCACCGACGACAGCGCGGTACACCAGGGCTATCTTGACCGCGACGAGCGGCGGCAAAAATGGGGCGACGCTTTTGAGCAGTATGAAAAGAAGCTGGAAGAAGCGGTCAAAGCGACCGCGGGCGAGGTGCTGACAAGCGGGGGCGCGCTGTGCGTGGCGGCCTTTTCGGCGGTCAGCAGCGGCGTCACCGAGAGCGCCGCGGTCGCGTGGGGCGGCGCGGTGCCGTATTTGGTGAGCGTCAAGAGCCCGGGCGACCCGCTCGCGCCCGCCTATCTGAGCACGGTGCTGTTCACGCGCGAGCAGTTCACGGCGGCCGCCGCGACGCTCGGCGCGGAACTCCCCGAGGGGGCCGATTTGAAAACCGCGCTGACCGTGCTGACAACGAGCGACGCGGGCACCGTGACCGAGGCCGATCTCTGCGGCAAGCGCGTGACGGGCGAGCAGGTGCGCGCCGCCTTTTCGCTGGCGAGCCCGTGCTTCACCGTCAGCGCGAGCGACAGCGGCGTGACCTTTCGCTGCACGGGGCAGGGACACGGCGTGGGGATGAGCCAGTACGGCGCGGATTATATGGCCGGTGAAGGAAAAACCTACCGCGAAATTCTGGCGCATTACTACACCGGCGCGCAGATTACGAAGGCAGAGAAAAAGACATAAAGAAACGCCTCCGAGGAGGCGTTTCTTTTGGATTTCTGTTACCGATAAACCGAATCGATGCCGAGGTATTCCTCCAGCGTCAGGCCGCTGTCGTGAAGCTTGGTCGCCAGCTTCACGCCGACGTAGCGGACGTGCCACGGTTCGTACATATAGCCCGTGATTTTCTGCTTGCCCTTGGGGTAGCGGATGATAAAGCCGTATTCGTGACAGTGCGCGGCCACCCACCTACCCTCTTTCGAATTGGCAAAACTGTCGGTGACGTTGTTTAAATCGATGGCGAGGCCGGTCTGGTGCTCGCTGTAGCCGGGGCGCGCCGAATAGGTGTCGGCGGCGGCGCGGCCGTCCTGCGCGCAATAGCGCTTATAGAGCGCGTCCTGCGTCCAGTAGGAGCGGTAGCCCGAACAGATAGTCAGCGTCATTCCCTGCTTGGCGGCGGCCGCCTTCATTTTGCGGTACGCCGCGGCACAGCTGTCGGTCAGATCGCCCGGGCCGTAAGAGGACGGCAGCGAAAAGCTCTTGTTGGCAATCAATACGCCGCCGACGTAGGTCACGCCGTTTTTCTGCTCGATCTTATAGCCCTTTGAGGAAAGCGGCAGGCGCGTCTTGTCGGTCACGGCTTTGCTTGTGTAAAAGCTGCTGCGCGCCGTGCCGACGGTCGCGACCGCGCAATAGCGGTAGGTCACGCCGCGGCGGGCGGTTTTATCGAGATAGGTCACGGTGGCGCTGCCCTTGACGTCGGCCAGTTTCACCCATTTGCCCGTGCCGATTTTGCGATAGACGGCATAGCCGTCGGCTTTGGCGTTTTTGCCCCATTTGACGGTCATGCCCGTCGTGCCGGGGGTGGCGGTCGCACGCGCGGGCGTTGCGACAAACACCAGCTTGCGCGCGACGTACGGGCCGCGGTAACTGTTGTGATAGGCCTTGACGGTGTAAGTGTAGGTCACGCCGTTGACGCGTTTGGCGTCGAGGTATTCGAGCGCGGCGCCGCTTTTGAAATCGGCCAGCACCGTCCACGCGGTTTCGCGCCCCGCTTTGCGGTACAGGCGGTAGGACGTGGCGCCCGCGACGGGCTTCCACGAAATTTTGATGCCGTCCACCGTGTTTTTGAGCGTAAAGGACGGGGCGAGCAGGTAATAGCCCCGTCTGCAGGGGCTTAAGGGGCCCCACACGGTGCCCTCCGCTTCGGTGCGGTAAGCGCGCACGGTGTACTCATAACGCTTGCCGGAAACACCGGTTTTGTCGGTGAAGGTCAGCGTTTTGGCGCGCAGGCCGTCCGCGATGACGCACCAGCCGGTGACGGGGTTGCCGCTCTCGTCAAGGCGGCGGCGGTACAGACGGAAGCCGGACGCGTCGGGAACGGCCGTCCAGTCAAGACGGATGGCCTTCGCAAGATTCTTGAGCGAAAGGCGGGGCGCCGCCAGGCGCAAGCGCGCAAGCGCTTGGGTTTCGGTCGCGCCGCAGACCGCGCAGGTGCGCGTTTGCTGACCGGCGCGGAAATAGGTCGCCGCGGTGACGGTCGACCACGCGCCGAAGGTGTGGCTTTCGCACGCGGCGGGTTCTTCCCCCGGGTCCCCGGCGGGGGGTTCGGGCTTTTCGCCCGTAGCTTCAGCGGTCGGTTCGCCCTCCCCTTCCGCAAACGCCGGCAGCGCCGTCAGCGGAAACGCCGACAGCGTCAGAAGAATCGCCAGCAACAGGGAGAGAACTTGTTTCACGCTTTCACCTCGCGTTTAGTCGCGGTATTGGGAGTCGATGCCGAGATATTCCTCCAGGCACAGGCCGCTGTTATAGACCTTCGTCGCGGTGTCGACGCCGAGGTAGCGAATGTGCCACGGTTCGTACATATAGCCGGTGACGGCCACCTTATCGGCGGGGTAGCGGATGATAAAGCCGTACTCGTAGCAGTGGGCGGCCACCCATTTGCCCTCGGCGGTTTCGCCGAAGGAATCGGAAATGTCGTTCAAATCGAGCGCAAGGCCGGTCTGGTGCTCGCTGTGGCCGGGGCGCGCCGAATAGGTATCGGCGGCCGCCTGCCCGTCCTGCGCGCAGTAGCGGTTATAGAGACTGTCCTGCGTCCAGTAGGAGCGGAAGCCGGAGCCGATGTAGAGGTCCAGCCCCTCGTCGGCGGCGTCGCTTTCCATCTTTTTGAACGCGTCATAGCACTCGTCCGTCAGTTCGCCGGGGCCGTAATCGGACGGGAGCGAATAGGTCTTGTTGGCAACGAGAATGCCGTCCACGTAGGTGCAGCCGTCGCGTTCCTCAATCACATAGCCCTTGGTAGAGGTGCCGATAACCACGCTGCTGTAGGTGGGTTCCGTCGTTTCTTCCTCGGTCTCTTCGGGCTCGGTCGGCTCTTCGGTCGGTTCTTCGGTCTCTTCGGGTTCGGTCGGGGCGACGAAGGTGACGTTGATGGTCGCTTCGGTCGTGTCGTCGGGTGTTTCGCGGTGGCCGCAGGCGGTCAGGCACAGCAGCGCGGCCAGCAGAAAAATCGGTAATTTGAATCGTTTCATAATCGGTTCTCCGTCAGATTACGGCGTGGCCTTCCCACTCGCGAGCGGGGGCAACATCCAGAAGTTTGGCAACGGTCGGGGCGATATCTTTAATCGAGATGGCGCCCAGATCTTTCCCGGCCTCGAAGGGCTGGCCGCGGAAGAAAATCGGGATGGTCATATCCTCGGGGATATCCGCGCCGTGGCCGCGGCCGTGACCGCCGTGGTCGGCGGTGAGAATCATCGAGTAGCCCTCCGGCAGCGCGTGCCAGACCTTTTCGGCGCAGCCGAGCGCGTTGTTGACGCAGTTCAGATATTCGGGGCTCATCCAGCCGTTATCGTGGCCGCCGAGTTCGTCGGTTTCGCCGAGATAGAGGAACAAGAAATCGGGCGCCTCCTCCGCGATATAGTCAATGGCGGCGTCGGTAATGCGTCTGTCGGCGTTATCGATGACCAGCTGCTTGATCAGCAGCGAGCGGCGCAGCGAGCCGGGGCGGCCGAGATCGCGCAATTCTTCCCACGTATAGAACATGGCGGTCGATTTGCCCTCGTCCTTGAGGCGGTCGAAAATGCCCTGAATGGGGCGCACCTGCGGGGTGTAGGTGTTGGTCACGATGCCGTGGCGGTCGGGGTCGACGCTGTGAAACAGCGACATATGGCAGGGCAGCGTAACGCTGGGCATGACCGTTTGCGCCGTCAGCGAGTAGGATGAATTGGCCACCATTTCCTGCGCGAACGGGTTGCCGCACTGCAGAAAACCGTCGGGGCGCATGCCGTCGACGAGCACCATTACGATTTTGTTCATAGCGAAAATTCCCCCTTGAAAATACTCTGAATTCAGTATATCCCGCGGCCGTTTTCTTGTCAAGAATCGACGGCGGAAAAATGCAAAAAAACATACGGATTTCGGCCATAAAAAAGCAAGCCAAGACTTTCGTCTTGACTTGCTTGGGAAACGGGAATCAGCTGAGGAATTTGAATTTGCTGACGATGGGGGCGTCGATGGCCTTGCCTTTGCAAATCTGCACGAAGCAGATGATGCGCACAACGAAGAGAATGGTGCAGCAGATGGACGCCGCAAAGGGAACGATGAAGGTCCAGCAGAGCACGACGGACGCGAACCCGAGCAGCGTGTTCAGCACGACGATCTTCAGCGCCTGGCGAACGTGGAACGCCGTATAGGGCGACTCTTTGCCGACCAGCAGCGCCAAGATCACGCCGATGGTGCCGAGCAGGTAGATGCACATGCAGATGACCTTGTTTTCGGAAATGTCTTTCGCGTCAAAATCATCGGTATGGTCGGCCGGA
>JAEEGL014382670.1_pt1 | contig 13443 bp, 4 predicted proteins | sample 9134231 | NCBI WGS metagenome assembly JAEEGL01 (sample SAMN16246548, study PRJNA631951) | gut metagenome | biome: gut microbiome; feature: rumen; material: fiber-attached | host: Bos | place: Iran: Karaj | collected 2018-10 | reverse complement strand
CGAGAGTTTTAAAATCGTGATATGGCGAAAAAAACAGGGAAAAAGTCGATTTTCTTCGCCACGACGGGAGGATTTTGGCGAAGAAATACGTCATTCAAGGCATTATCTTCGTCGTTTTTGGGCCTTGACACGGTTCACGGTTTACATAACGCAGAAAAAACAACCCAAAATGAGAATAAATGGCGAAAAAAATCGCACTTTCTTTAAAAATTTTCGCCAAACACAAGAAAAGGCAGAATAAAAAAGGAAATTAAAAGCCATGCAGCGGAGTAAATCCGCTCATGGCTTTTCGTGTAGTAACATATTTAACGGATATCGTCGGCATTTACAATTCTTTTGCCGGAAGCCCAAAAAGTTCCTCCAATTTGGGATTCAAGTTTTCGTCTGCGAGCGATGCCGATGGTTACGGTTTTGAAACCCTCGGATTCGAGCGCTGCTATAACTCCTTTTCAACGCGGAAGGCGCATAAATAGGCGCATTTTATTGACTACTAAGGGCCAAAACTGTATAATTTACTGAACGATATGTTGTGATACGGAAACTTTTATTTTATCACTTCGGTCATTGGGTTTAGCTGTATATTTATATTTAATGTGTTGCCTGATGATCGGAGTTTTTGTTTGCATGAATAAATAATAATATGAAGCATACGATTGCTTTATAAGAGGTTTTGACGATGAGGAAAAAGAACGCATTATCCAAAAGAATATTAAGTTTATTTATGGCGGTTCTTATTGCATTTACCACCGCTGCAAGTGATGCTTATGCCGAGGGACTTACAGAGGGTGAATCGCCGGTATACGAATATGATGATTTAGATGATGTAAAAGATATTTCGGGAGATGATTCTGCTCCTGATATTTCGGGAGATGATTCGGCTCTTGATATTTCGGAGAATGAATACTCTGTCGATGTATCAAAAAACGATGATTCTGCCGACGTTTCGGGGACAGAGACCATAGTTGATGTGACGCCCAATGAACCGGACGGCGCAGAAGATATCGAAACCTCGCAAGAAGGAGACGTGTCTGATAATTCTGAAAATCCGGATAAAGCAGATGTGAGCGCAGATGATGTATCCGCCGGGGAAACTGAGTCCTCCGAGTCCTCCGAGTCTTTTGTACCCGAATGGTTTGTACCCGGATATGTTCCCAATCCATTCGCAGAACCTGTCGAAAAAATCACAAAAAGACAGGGCATCCTGCGCGAGGCACCACTTGAATCGCAGTATATTCCTACGGATATTACTGTAAAGTTAAGAAACCAGAATCCCTACGGAACCTGCTGGGCTTTTTCTTCGATTGCTCTTGCGGAATTGTACATGAACAGGCATTACGGCCTGAGTCCCGATTATTCGGAGCTTCATCTTGCTTATTATTGCTACAATCCGATAATCGATCCGCTGGGAGGAACCGACGGTGACGTTGCCGATTCTTCATGGGATTTTCTTTACAGTGGTGGCAATACTGAGAACGCGGGCTTTACATTTGCATCATGGCGTGGTGTTGCAAAGGAGAAAGATGTTCCGTACAGCAACGCCAGACTCGTACAAAACGTCGGTCTGGATGAAGATCTCGCTTATGAAGATGCCATCCATTTAAGAAACTTCTATGAAATCAATATTCATGAAAATCCTGAAATTGTTAAGAAATTGGTCAAAGAAAACGGCGGCGTTGCCATAAGTTACTATACTTTAAGCGGAACTTCGGCCAACACGAATGCCCGGTACTATAATTCAGCCAATAACTGCTATTATTGCCCGGATAAGGAAACAGGCAATCACGCGGTTACGATAGTCGGCTGGGATGATAATTTCTCAAAATTCAATTTCTCACAAACACCCGAAAAAAACGGTGCCTGGCTCATCCGTAACAGCTGGACTACGGGAAGTTTTGAAAACACCCAGAGCTACTCGGGATATTTTTGGATGTCATATTGCGACAAGTCCATAAGCGATAACGTTTATTCTTTTACATTTGATGATGCCGAAATTTATGATAATAACTATCAGTATGACGGTATTCCGCTTAATTCATGGATGTCTTATGGGGTTAAAACATTAACCGGTGCCAATGTATTTACTGCCAAGGCATGCTCGGCAGGAGAGGCGCTAAAGGCAGTTTCTTTCTATACGGCTACTGCCAATTTCACTGCCGAAATAAAAATATACAGACCAAGTAACAGTAAAAAACCCGATTCGGGAACGCTTCTTGCAAAGCAGACCTTCAGCTCGGATTATCCGGGATATTATACGGTGGACTTGAATGAACCTGTAGCGCTTAATCCGAATGAAACATTTTCGGTTGTTGTAAAGATAACTGCACAAGAAAGTGTAAGGATGGGCTACGAATGCGGTGGTTATTATGGATTTACCACTCATGCCGATGCAGGAGAAAGTTTTATATCCTACAACAACGGAGCAAGTTGGGTGGACTTTGGAACCCAGAACAATGCTAACCTCAGAATTAAAGCATTCACATGCAATAATATCGACGGTATAGATGTTACCGGTATTGAGTTTAAAGATGATATTTCAACAACCGGCATCACACTCAGAGTATCCGATGAGTATGACGTAAAAGTGGTTACAAGACCCTTGAGGGTAAGCAACTCACAATTGACATGGACAAGCAGTGACGAGAATGTAGCCGTTGTTTCGAATACAGGATGCATCAAAGCTGTCGGACTGGGAACTGCTGTGATAACAGCTACGGCTTCAAGCGGAGTAAAATGCTCGGTTACCGTTTCCGTTCCTGACGTTGAGAGCATCGAGTTTATAAACAATATATCATTAACAGGTCTCACTCTGAGATTGTTTGATGAATATAGCGTTAGGACGGTAACAAAACCTTTTCAGATAAACAATTCCGAACTGATTTGGACAAGCAGTGACGAGAATGTGGCCACTGTTTCGGAGGAAGGACGTATCAGAGCTGTGGGAATCGGAACCGCAGTGATAACAGCTACGGCTTCGAGCGGAGTAAAATGCTCGGTCACTGTTTCAGTCGAATTTCCGAACCTCATGTTAACTTACACGGGCGAATCAGAGTTTGAAAGGGGGACAACCAGACAATATAAGGTCCTGACCATTCCGGGTAGTGTTGATGTCACAGATAAGGCTACCTTTTCTGCATCTGACACATCGGTATTTACAATAGATAAATCGGGGCTTGCGACAGCGCTTAAGCCGGGAAATGCTACGATTTATGCAACGTTTCTTACAAAGACGATATCGCAGAATGTCAGGGTATGTGCTGTCTATCCCAATCCTACAATAAAAGTTGCACGAGATAACACGGTTACTGTTACCTGGCCTTCAACCGGAGCTTTTGAGTATGAAGTTGGTTTTAGAGACGGAAGCAATAGAAAATCTATTACTATACCTGCAGTTCAGGGACAAGAAATATACAGTTACGTCGATATAAAATACCTCAATACAACACAAAAGAAGGATATAGGATATTATATTCGTGCCAAGGAACGTATCAGCGAAACGTTACCGACTATATCAACAAAACTTTGCACTGCGGTCGTAGGTCCTGTTTACGATGTTACCTATGTCCTTAACGGCGGCACCAATAATCCCGACAATCCCGAGTATATAAGGGAAGGCGAGAGTAATAAGCTTTATGGCCCTACACCGCCGAAGGGGTATGTCTTTAACGGATGGTACACATCCCCTGATTTTGATGTACAGGTTACTAAATTGAATGAAGCACATCCGTATACTCTTTATGCCTGCTACAATCCGATACAGTACATCGTTATGTTTGACGGTAATGGTGATGATTCCGGATTTACCGACGGGTATTCTTTGGAATACGACCGGACATTTACAATACCTTTAAACAAAGATGTTTTTAAACTCGCCAAAAAGGGCTGTGTATTCGCAGGATGGAATACGAAAGCAGACGGAACAGGGACACCATACAAAGACGGCGGTACATTAATAAACCTTACTGCCGAAGCGGGAGCCACCGTATGGCTTTATGCCCAGTGGACACAGATCGAGTACAATATTACCTTTGATGCAACAGGCGGAACCGTAACAGCCCCGGAGAAGCAGCTTGCGTACAATGAGCAGTATGGTACGCTGCCGGTTCCGACAAAGGAAGGTTATGATTTCGCAGGCTGGTATACCGCGGTATCGGGCGGCAACAGAATCACCGAGACTTCGGTGTTTACGCAGCAAAAGAATCAGACTCTTTACGCGCATTGGACGCCTAAGACTTATACGCTTAGTTTTGAAGATCCTGACGGACATAACGAGATTGAAAGCCGGAGTGTAACATATACGGCTGCTTACGGTGCCCTTCCGACTCCCACACGAAAGGGATATGACTTTGCGGGATGGTATCTTGGTGATACTAAGATTGAGGCAACTTCTGTCGTTAATATAATCGGAGACCATGCCCTCACCGCACATTGGGTACCCAAGACTCTTAAGATAACATTTAACGGAAACGGAGGCACGGTACCTGTATCAAGCATGAATGCGGAGTATGCCGCAAGATATGATAAGAACGGAACTCTGCCTGTACCCGTAAGACCGAATTATACATTTATAGCCTGGTATACAGAAGCCGACGGCGGAGAAATGGTAAGCAACGGTTCGGTTGTGAACATTGAAAACGATCACACCCTCTATGCACACTGGAAGGGTGTTGAAAGCACGGTTTCTTTTGACCTTAGATGTGACGAATCGGAAATTAAGCCTTCTTCGCCCGTGATAGGCGATATAAAGGTTGAATATATGAAGACCTTCGGAGAGGCGGTGAATTTGGACGGCACTCCGACGGGAGGACTTAAGATACCTGAAAGAAAAGGCTGTTCTTTTGTGGGATGGTATACAACACCCGATTATACGGTAAGAGTATCGGATACATCTATAGTTAACATAACAACGGACATTACTCTTTATGCCAAGTGGGAGGCCGGTACCGTTGAAGTGACATTTGTACCGGAAAACGGAGAGGATTCCGTCACGGAAGAACTTGTATACGGCGGATTCTATGAGCTGCCTGAAACTCCGGTCAGAAGAGGTTATTCTTTCGCGGGGTGGTATACAAAGGCTTATGATGATAATCATCCGGATGATAAGGGTGAATTAAAAGACGAAAACACAAAGGTTACGGACTTCGAGGCCCATACACTCTACGGGCATTGGAATGCATGTGAATATACAATAGTTTTTGCGGATGCAGACGATACTTTGATTGATTCAATCGGAGTTACTTTTGATGCTCCGATTACCGTTACAATTCCCGCACCTGAAAAGTCGGGATATGTATTTGCGGGCTGGTCGTTAACCGGCGATGCCGATGATATTATCGATATCGATCGCCTTAAGGGTAAGTACGATTATGACAGCGATATTACATTAAAAGCCTGCTTCGTGCCGAAGACAGATATAAAAGTCACCTTTAATCCCATGGGCGGAACTGTTGAGGTGGACGAAGATATCTGGAAGGAAGTCACCTATAAGCAGCCTTATGAAAGCAGTTCAAGGGTACTTCCCGTTCCGTTCAAAGAACACTTTGAATTCGCAGGATGGTTCACAAAACCCGAAGGAGAAGAGGGCGCTGTAAGAATATACGGCGGTTCTGACGTTAACATAGGCGAGGACCATACGCTTTATGCGCACTGGGCTTTAAAGAAATACAATGTTGTATTAAAGCTTGAGGGCGGAAATTTCTACAGTAAGGCAGGCGGCGCAGAAGAATCCGAAGCGCTTGACACAGTGCTGTATAAGGTTACTTATAACACAACTTTTGATGTTACGGTGCCGGACCCGATAAGACCCAAGTTTTCTTTTGAAGGATGGTATGATGCACCGGTAGGCGGTTCTGAGTACGATTTTGCCGCACCGATAACGAAAGATACATATATTTACGCACACTGGACACAGACAGAAGAGAATGTCGATATTGACGGAATCGTCTATAAAGTTGCGGCTCCCGAGGCTGAGATTCACAGACAGAAGGGAGACGATACGGAAGGGTCCGTCTTTGCGCGTACTTCCCGCATCGAACTTAAATCGGAAACGCCCGGAGCTAAGATATATTTCATGGTCAATCCTGCCGGGGAAGATAAAGAAGCCGATTATTTAACATATCTTAGCGATGCTTACAAGCAGAACAGATTAACGCTCTATACCGATGAATTGGATGCCTGCCATATTACCTCCGTGAATGACCGTGAGGTCAGAATCCGCGCCATTGCGGTTAAGGACGGCTATATCGCAAGCGATGCCGTTATGTTTGAATTTACACTTACGGACAGCAATGAAGAATGGGGCGATATAACAGATGAAGACAGAACCGGCAGATTTGCCGACAACGCTGCGTCGGTTCCTGCGGGCCTGTGGATAAGCGGTGTCGATGATTCCGTTACATATACCGCTGCCAACATTACCTTCTCAGATATGAAGGTATATGATGCCAAGAGACTGCTCGCTTTGGGCACAGATTACACCGTAGCATATAAGAACAACAAAAACGTCGGAACCGCTACCGTAACGATTACCGGTAAGGGTAACTATGCGGGTACGTATACTCAGAAGTTTACCATTACGCCAAAGAATATTGCGGATGCCGATGTTACGGCTAAAGACATTAAACTTGCATACACAGGAAAGGTTCAGCTTGCTGCTCCCGCTATTGCATACGATGGAGTGGCACTTAAATCAGGTACTGACTTTACGGTAATTTATCCTCATACGAATGCCAAAGAAAAAGAAGGTACCAATGCTTACAATGCGGAAGCCTTCAAAATGCCCGGCAATTATGAGGTGACTGTTACAGGTAAGGGCAACTATACCGGAACGCTTACATATACTGAATCGATTCTTGAAAGCGGAGTCAAGCCTGTAACGGCGCTCACGGTAAGTGTTGCTCCCGCAAAGCAGGCTTATACCGGTGCTCCTGTTGAACCCTCGGTTACGGTAAAGAACGGAAGTACCATTCTTAAAGGAATTCCCGCTGATGAATTTTCGGCACTGGATTCCGAAGCCAAGTCAGACTATGACTATACCTACGAATATCTTGACAATGTAGCGGTGGGTAAGGCCCGTGTACTTATAAAGGGAGTCAGTGCCCTTTATGACGGAGAGAGAGAAGTAACCTTCGAGATTACGGGAATAAATATATCATCAGCCAAGATTTCCGGATATGTGGCCAAAGAACAGACATATCAGTATAACGGCCTTGAGATACTCCCTGCAGTAGGAGGAGACGGAGAGATAAATCTTTACTATGATGCCACCAAGACATCACCCCGTAAGGAGCTTGTCTACAACGCCGCAGATCCTGACAGCGAAGACAATGATTATTATGTAACATACAATTCGAACGTTAAGACAGCAGGCGCAGGCTCAGCTGTGGGCAAGGCAACGATTGTTTTCACCGGTAATCCCGTAAAGGGATATACAGGTACCAAGAGTGTTACATATACCATTACGGCGGTAAATCTTGCCAATGATGCAAAGTCGGACAGCCCGCTTATTATCGTAAGAGACGGCGACACGGACAATGACTTTTCCGACCCGACAGCACATGTATACCCTTATACAAAGGGCGGAGTTACACCGAGACCTCAGGTATTGTTTAAAAACGGTGACGGTACACAGGTATTGCTTACGGAAGGTGTGGACTATACACTTTCATACCTTAACAATACCGCAATAAACGATGGCACGAACATAAAGAAACTGCCGACCGTCAAAATCACAGGTAAAGGCAATTTCACGGGAATGCGTGTGGCAGACTACTTCTCAATAATCCCCGCGGGAGCGGAAGGTACAGACCTTTCCTTAAGCGGGCTTAAGATGACTGCCGCAGATGTTTCTTTTGCGGGTAAAAAGAATAACTTTGTGACAACGGTGGTTATAACCGACGTAAACGACAAAACCTTGGCGGCCAACACCGATTACGATAAGAACTTTGAGTACAGACTTGCAGAAGAAGTACAGTTCGCGGACGGAAAGATATATCCCGCAGGATATGTTCTTACCAAGAACGACACGGTTCCCGCAGGGACACGCGTAAAAGTAACCGTTACGGCAAAGGGCACGTATGCTGGCTATATAAGCACCGAGTACAGGGTGGTGGGAGCCGATATTTCCAAGGCATCGGTTACCATTGCCAATCAGTACTATACCGGTTCACAAATCCGCCCTGCAAAATCACAGCTTAACGTAGTGGTTAATAAAGTGTCCTTAAGCCCTGAAGACTATGTAATTACCGGATATGACAACAACATCAACAAGGGTGTGGGTCATATCATCATAAAGGGTGTGGGTAACTACGGCGGAGTTAAGACCGTTAACTTTAACATTGTGACAAAGCCTATGGGTTACACAGTTGTATTTAACGGAAACGGAGCTACCAACGGCACCATGGCTTCGCAGACCATAGCGGCAGGAAAGCAGGCGGCGCTTTCAGCCAATAAGTTTAAGCGGACAGGCTTTACCTTCGCAGGCTGGAGCACTGAGACTGACGGAAGCGGAGATACATATGCGGACAAAGAAATCGTATCAAACTCCGGTACCGAAAGCGCTATAGTATTAAATCTCTATGCAAGATGGATACCCGAAGAATATACGATTACTTATCATATGGGCGGAGGTGTCAACAACCGCTTAAATACCGAATATCCTTCCGAGGATGCCAAGGTCAGATATGGCAGGAAAGCAGACGGAATACTGTATTATACGGCCGCAACGGCTTCCTTTAAGCTTGAAGCGCCTCTTCGTGAGGACTGGCCGACAGGATATCAGTTCGAAGGCTTTTACAAAGAAAATACATATAAGACAAGAATAGGCGCCATTAATCGCGGCACGACGGGTAATATCGACCTTTACGCCAAGTGGGTACCTTACAGCTATACGGTTTCTTTTGACGGAAACGGAGCTACGAAGGGAGCCATGGACAGCGAAGCGTTCTCTTACGGTATTGCCAAGGCTGTCAATGCCAATAAGTTTACTAGAACCGGATATGTATTCTTGGGATGGGCACTTAATAAGGCACAGGCCGATGCGGGAATTGTGTCGATACCGGACAAAGCGCTTTCGGATGAGAGAACGTTTGATATTGCGCCCGAAAACAATGTAAGCGGTAAGGTAACACTTTATGCGGTCTGGAGAAACGTATTTACGATTGAGTTTAACTCTGATGGTGTGTTACTGCCAGCAACTACCGAGACGGATACGGGACTTAAGAATATTGCCGACGCACCCGATTCGGGAGACCTTTATGAGTATACATACGGCACGGCATATAAGCTTCCGGTACCGGTACGTGAAGGATATGCTTTTGCGGGATGGTTCTCAGACTCATCGTTTAAGACTAAATTTACAAGCATTGCCAAGAATAAGTCGGGCGATATCGTGCTCTATGCAAAGTGGACACCTTATAAATATACGGTAGTCTTTAACGGCAACGGATCAACTGGCGGAAAGACCGCCAATAAGGCACTTAACTGCGGTACTCCCGGTACGCTTACCGCCAACGGATTTATCAGGAAAGGCTTTAAGTTTGTCGGCTGGAATACTGATAAAGACGGTTCGGGATTAAGTTATGAGGACTGTGATGTTATCAATATCGTGCCCGAAAAGAATTCGCAGAATATAACTCTTTACGCACAGTGGACTCCGGTCAATTATAAGATTACATATGTACGTAACGGCGGAATCCTTAATCCGGAATATCCTAACTATATTACGTCTTATGAATACAATCATGTGATACCGGGCGATTCAAAGGGAGGATACGAGCTTCCCGTACCCGGCAGAAAGGGCTTTACTTTCCTGGGCTGGTACAAGGATGCTTCTTTCCGCACGAAGGTTACGCGAATCAATAAGACCGATTTTGGCGACATGACCCTTTATGCAAAGTGGGGCATGAAGTATAGGGTTTCTTTTGACGCACGAGTAACCGATGGCGGCACAGGTACAATGGCGGCTCAGATTATTCCTTACGAGACATCAACGGCACTTCGCGGCAATGCCTTCAAAAACACGAGCGGCAAGGTGTTTATGGGATGGGCTGCGAGCTCGATTGAAGCCGAAAGCGGAACGGTCACATTTACAAATGGGCAGAAGCTGTTGAATCCCGCCTTATCGCTAATGACATACAACGACGAATCCGGCATGTATGAGATGACGCTTTATGCGGTATGGAGAAATAAGTTCACTGTAGAATTTAATGCAGGCGGAGGAACGTTGCCGAATCGCACGGAGGTTGAGGCGGCAACCGGGCTTACGAGCCACGGCAGCAGCACTTTATATGAGTATACGTACGGAGCTGCTTACAAACTTCCCACACCGGTCTATGACGGCTTTACGTTTGCGGGATGGTACGAGGATTCTGCATTCAAGAAGAAAGTCACCGGCATTGCCAAGACAGCATCCGGAGATATGGTGCTGTATGCCAAGTACACAGGCAATAAGTATACCGTTAAATTTGATTCCGATGCTCCGCTTGACATCACAGGCACTGCAAAGCGCAAAGTAACAGGCTCGACAGGAGCACAGTCACTTGTATACATGACTCCCGCCAAGTTAAAGGCAAACGGATTCAAAGTTCAGGGCTATACCTTCCTCGGATGGTCTACCAAGGATTATGCGACGAGAGTGGAAGCATACATGAGTACTTCGGGGGAGACGGACGCTTCAGCTGCAAGGCTTGCATACGACCTCGATCCCTCGGCGGATATTGAATATGTGAATGCCGAGAGCGTAGCGGATATAATGATTGGCGATAAGACAACACCTGCATATCAGGCGCAATATGTTCTTTATGCCGTTTGGAAAAAGGATGTATATGTTGTAACGTATCAAAACATGGGAGGCATTGCCAACCCCAATGTCATTACCTACACTGTAGATGATGAGATAGTATTTAGAGAGCCGGAGAAGATGGGCGATACGTTCCTCGGATGGTATACGGATGCCAAATTCCGTTCCAAGGTATTAAAGATTGCCAAAGGCAGCACCGGTAATCGCAGCATCTATGCCAAATTTGCCAACAATAAATATACCATTAACTACGTGCTTAACGATGCAGACGGTCCCGCAGCGATTTTGGATTCGTCGAATGTCGGCTATATAACGACTTACGATATGAGCGCGGATTCCGGATATCTTTTGGCCGGCGCCAAAAGAGAAGGCTATGACTTTGCCGGATGGTTCACGGATGCAAAACTTACCAAACCTGCCGGACCTATCATAGCGCCTCCGAGTGTCGATATGACAGTCTACGCAAAATGGATTAAAAAGTAGATTTAAAGAAAAATGATAAAGTGATACTAAAAAGCCATGCGGCGGAGAAAATCCGCCCATGGCTTTTTGCGTTAATGGATATCGTCGGCATTTACAATTCTTTTTTAAGAAGCCAAAAAAGTTCATCAGGCTTGGGATTCATGTTTTCGTCCATGGCGCAGGGGTCAAGAAAACAGTCTTTAATCTTATTGACAAAGCCTAACCGCCGGTAGAGCCTGACATTGTCGGTTTCTTCGGGAGCGACGCCGATGGTTACGGTTTTGATGCCTTCGGACTTGAGTATTGCCATGACTTCTTTTATCAGGGCGGTGCCGATTCCGTGACCGCGACATTCTTTTTCAACGCGGAAAGCGCATAAATAAGCGCGGTCGGCTCCGTTGGCAAAATCTTTGTCATCAAGATTCCTGAATACATAAAGTTCGGAAATAAGCCTGCCGTTGTCCTCCGTGGTCCAAAACACCGCATTGCCGGACGATATATTATTGTAAAAGAATCTTGCGGTGGGAGAGGCGCTTTTAAAATCCGCATACTCCCAGAGTGCAAGCATTTCATCGCAGGTGGCTGTTCTTATAAGCATTTTATACCCTTTATAAATCTAAAACTTCATCCACACGCCTTCATCGTGAATTGAGGCATTTTCAATATTTCTGTAAAAGCGCTGAGCTTCGTCGTTGCCGGCCATGAGGGCTATGAGGAGGTGAATGCCTTTTTCTTTTAGCGCTTCTTTTAATGCAGCAAGCAATTTCTGCGCTACTTTCTTGTGACGGCAGCTTTTTAAAACGCTTATCCAGTCAAGGTATGCCGAGCCGCAGTCTGCGTCGGCGCGACTGGAAATGATGTTGGCATCGATTCGGCCGATGACTTCGCCCTTATCCACTGCCAGAAAGGAGAGGGCGTTTATAAAGCGCGGGTCGGTAAAAGAAGCCGAAAGATTGTTTCGGTAGGTCTCATCCGGGTCCCAATAGTAGGTGTCGGGCTCTTCGAGGCGCAGTTTCTTTTCATATTCAATGACTTTATCCACATATTCGGGGGAGAACAAGACGATGGAGAACTCGGTGCTAGAACCGCCTTCCCCGCATTGATTGGTATATTCCATAATTACAGTATCCTTTCCATCTCGGTCTTTATTTCTTCCAAAAACTGCAGAGCGGTTTCCGCATAGGATTTTTGTTCACTGCCGTCGCTGATAAGTGCAAGTACACGTTCCCTTGAGGAAAATAAAGAGGGTAAAGTGCCGGCAATCTTAATGGCTTCGGAAGTACGTCCGAGATCTGCCATGCAGTAGCATTTTGTCATCTTGGCCTGAGCTGTTTTGGAGGTTTCGCCTCCGTCGAGCATTATGGAGCGGTCAGCGTACATTAAGGCTTCTTCCAGCAAATTCGTACGTTCCTCGCCGATCTTTTCTTTTGAATACTTGAAAGCTGCCCAGCTCATGAGGTGATTCATTGAAGCCGAAAGAGCCCACTTCCCAAGGGATTCTTTAAGTGTTTCATAGGCTTGCGCCATGTTACCGTTGTCGGCAAGGTCATGGATATGCCCGGCGAATTCCTTCATTTCCTGCTTGCGTTGTGACGCATCGTGCAAAAGAAGAGAATCAAGAGAAATGCCAAAGAAATCGGCTACCATAGGCAACACGGCAATGTCGGGCACTGAAAGATTGTTTTCCCACTTGCTGACCGTCTGCGGCGACATGTTCAAACATTCCGCCAGTTCTTCCTGGGTAAGATTCTTTTCTTTGCGAAGTTTTTTAAGGTTGTTTCCAAAATCCATAGTCATGCTCATCCTTTCCAAAAGCGTTATCAGTAGCTTTTACATTGTCAGCATATCCGTAACAGGCCAAAAGAAGAACAGCCTGTCAGGCGGACAATATCAACCGACAAGGGAGTTTTAAGCATTTCGGCGTCTTTATAATTTAATCAGGTGCGAACTGATTCGTGGTCTTATGGATACTCCGTTCCACATATAATCGGGCAGTCCGACATCATCGGGGGTGACCGATAGATACTCGGTATCCATGCCCGTGATTCTTATTTCGCCGGCACCAATTTCTACGTATGCGCTCATGGCTTGTTTGTATTGAACCATGCCGTGCAGGTAAGAATATTTATCCATAAGCTCTTTTGAACTTGCAATCCGGCTGCCTAACCACGCGTAATTGGCCGAGT
>JAEEGL012210400.1_pt1 | contig 13443 bp, 6 predicted proteins | sample 9134231 | NCBI WGS metagenome assembly JAEEGL01 (sample SAMN16246548, study PRJNA631951) | gut metagenome | biome: gut microbiome; feature: rumen; material: fiber-attached | host: Bos | place: Iran: Karaj | collected 2018-10 | reverse complement strand
TCTTGCTTTCTCCGGGCTCAAGGGTTATCCTCTCGAATCCGCGGAGGACGGAGTCATATGTAACTACGCTGCTGTATTCGTCGCGGATGTAGAGCTGGACGACCTCGTCACCCTTGCGGGAACCTGAATTGGTGACTGTGCAGGATACTTTTACCCCGCCGTCAGCCTGTTTCGCAATTGCAAGGCCGCTGTAGTCGAACGTAGTGTAGCTCAGACCGTATCCGAAGGGATAGAGGGGGCCGACAACGCGGCTTCTCCCACCGCCGTTAGGTCCGGTAAGAGGCTGTCCTCCGTGTGAACCCTTCTTGAATGGGAAGTTGTATTCGATCTGGCCGATACTGCGCGGGAAGGTGATTGTAAGATGGCCTCCGGGATTGTAGTCTCCGAAGAGGGTCTCGGCCACTGCCTGTCCGGCTTTCACATTCGGGAACCAGGCCTCGAGGATGGCGGGAAGATAGACATTTTCCCAGTTGATCGTAAGGGGCTGGCCGTTGATCATTACCAGGACGACCGGCTTTCCGGTAGCGTGAAGGGCCATGAGGAGGTCCCTCTGGCGTCCGGGAAGATCCAGGGAAGTCCTTGAAAGGCTCTCGCCGACCATCCTCTCGGTTTCGCCCACGACAGCGATGATGACATCGACATCAGAAGCCGCATCGACAGCTTTCTGCATCATGGATTTCTCGTCATCGGTCATGGGATAGGGGATGATCTCGCTTTCCGGCCACTTTGGATCGGCCGCATTGCATCCTTTCTCGTAAACCACCTGTGCGGCTGAACCGACATAGTCCTGGATGCCTTTGAGAACAGTGGTTCCGGGGATTCCGTTCGGGCCATAGCGGCTGGTCATATAGCTCTCTTCGTCGGCAAGTGGACCGGTCACCAGGATCTTCTTCAGGGAATTCTTGTCAAGCGGGAGGAGATTGTCTGCATTCTTCAATAGGACGAGTGAGCGGCGGCAGATGTCCAGGGCGAAGTCCTCATGGTGTTCAATACCTGCCTTTGCATCAGCTTCAGGACCATTTCCGGGGAAGGGGTTGTCGAAGAGGCCAAGCAGGAACTTGACTTTAAGGACTTCCCTGACTCTCTGGTCTATGACATCCATGGAAATCTTTCCCTCTTCGACGAGTTTCCTGATCGGGAGGATAAAGGTCTCAGGCTGCTCGAAATTGGTGCGGACATTCAGTCCGGCCTCCAGTACCATGCGTACGGCCTCTTCACGGCTGTCTGCAATCTGATGCTTGCTGTAAACGAATTCTACTGCCTGGCTGTCGCTGACTACATATCCGTTGAAACCATATGTCTTGCGGAGAAGCTCGGTCAGGAAATATGGGGACGCACTCACTGCATCTCCGTTCCAGTCATTGTAACTGCTCATCACTTCCAGAGGATGTGTGGCCTTGATGACCTTCTCGAAAGGATAGAGGAAGATCTCGTGCAGTTCCCTGGGGTTGATGTGCGGGTCGGTACGGGCGCTTCCGTCACGTCCTCCCTTCGGCACGCTGTAGGCTGCGAAATGCTTCAGGCCTGCCGTAACACCATGGCGCTGGATGCCATCAGCCATCTGGATGCCGAGCTGTGCAATAAGGTAAGGATCTTCGCCGTAGGTCTCTACGGTGCGTCCCCACCTGGGATCTCTGGCCGGGTCTAGGATGGGAGCGTAAACGCTCTGGTAGCCAAGCAGGAGGGCTTCTTCTCCGGCGATTTCACCGGCTTTATGGACGATCTGCCTGTCCCACGTGCTTCCGATACCTATAGGGGCCGGAAGGGGAGTGGCCTTGGTGTGGTTGAGACCGTGGATTCCTTCATTCGTGAATTCTACGGGAATTCCCAGACGGGTCTCTTCGATGAACCAGCGTTGGATCGTGTTGAGAGCCTCAACGTGGTTGCTGAAAGGATAGATGAGGTGTCCATAATTGCGGGCTCCCCGGCCGACACCGTTGAGCTGCTCGTCTATGTTCGCGATACCGTCTTTCCATATGCGGTTTTTCCACTGGGGAGTTGGCAGGGAATCGCGCAGGACACGTCCGGAGCCGTAAAGGGTAGTAAGTTGGCAGGATTTCTCTTCGATATTCATCTGCCCGAGCAGGTTCTCAACCCTGGCATCGATTGGCTGGGCCGGATCTTCGAAGATGTCCTTGACTCCATTCTTGTTGAAATCTATCCAGTCCTTGTGATAGATGTTCGGCTTTTTTGCCGCCTTCTTTACTGCAGCCCCGGCAGTGAGGCTGAAGGTAAAGGAAATGGCGAGCAATGTCGTAATTATCAGTCTGTTTTTATTCATATGTGAAAAGTTTGATACAAGTAATTGGTTAGACAAATTATTTCAAGTAAAGTAAAATTATTTGAATGACTTTCCTGAGCTCTGTCGGGTAAAGGTCGGGGAAGAGCTGCAAACGTTCTCATGAATGTTTTCATGACGAGCGCTTGATAATGATTATTAATTATTTGTTAATATGATAAGATGCTTTGATGATTTGTTTGTCTTTCCTGTTAATTCCCCAGAGGAACCCCTCACTGTCCAGTGCAATACCCTGGCCATTGAATGGGATGTCGATGGTCCCGGTCCAGCGTAGATGCATTCCATAAGGCGGGAATTCGAGGATGTACATTTTCCGGGCGTCATGGCCTGTGCAGTAGAACTTTCCGTCAATGAAGAGGCCACCTGAAAGACTCATAGGCCGCATTTCTTCAATGAGTTTTTTGGGAAGTATCCATCCCTGGAGCCTGTGCCATTGTTCGTCATACTGGACGATCTGGGTCCATGAGGCGTCGCGGATCACTTCACCTCCGGCCTTTTCGCCGTTCTTGTCATAATGGGCGAAACATACGTACCAGCATCCGTCACCCGGAACCACCCAGGTGCAGGATCCGTATTCAATCCCAAGACTGATTGTCTTTACGTGTTCCATCCTGACCGGGTCGAAGACCTCTATGGAACTGGCCATAGGGACCTCAGGATAATTGGAATGTGAGCAGTACAGCAGACCGTCCACTATTATGCCTCCGTCGAAATGCTTGATCAGTTCCGGATCGGTTTCTTTCCAGGTCGCAAGGGAATCCCCGTTTTTGGAGTATTTGGTTATCTGGGCATTGCTGATTCCATAGAAACAGTTGTCATCCACTGCAACACCCTGATTTGCATACTTGCAGGGGAATGTCTGCACTGCCCGATAACTGCCCTGGGCATATGCACACTGCAGCATGCATACTGCGAGTAAGGTGACCAGTATCAAACGTGTTTTCATATGGAAAGCAATCGGCTTATCAGTGTTGTGGTATAGCAAATATAATTACTTTATTTAAAAAGCAACTGGGCAATGGTATTCAGATAAAGACGCCAGTTCTTCCATACGTGGCCGTCATTGCTTACGTACAGGGTGTGTGGCATGCCGTTCTTCGTGAGCATTTCATCCAGGTACTGGGACCTCTGGTAGGCCATGTTGTCATCCTTGCCTACGCCTATCCAGTAGAGCTTGTAGCCAGCCTTCTTGATGCCCTGCAGGTCTGCGTCCAGGTGGTCGCTTTCGCGGATGCCGCTGCTCATTGGGCATATGTAGTCAAATACGCCCGGATACAGGATGGTCGCAGAGGTGGTGTGGCCGCCGCCCATTGACAGGCCGGCGATCGCGCGTCCGGAGGCCTTGGGGACAGTGCGGTATTCCTTGTCGATGAACGGGATGATATCCTTCACGAGGCTGTTTACATATGCATTCTGCCACTTGGGATCCTGGCGGTCCATCGGGACTGTCTCCAGGCCCAGGATGTTGGCTGCCTTCTGGTTCGGGTTGCCGTTCGGCATCACCACGATCATCGGTTTGGCGAGCCCCTTCTCGATGAGGTTGTCCAGGATCTGGGCGGCGCGTCCCATCGAAGTCCAGGCCTCTTCGTCGCCGCCACCGCCATGGAGGAGGTAGAGGACGGGATACTTGGCCTTCGGATTATTCTCATAGCCATACGGGGTGTAGACAGTCATGCGCCGGCTGAAGCCGAGGGTCGGGCTGTCGTACCAGCGGTAGGTGACCGAGCCGTGATTCTTTGCTTCATAATAGTTTTCGCTGCGCTCTCCCGGGATGAAAAGCATGTTCAGGTAGCGTGTCCCGTCGCGCTGGACCTTGTCGTTGAGAGGGTCATTGACCGAGACTCCGTCTACGATGAAATTGTAGGTGTAGATTTCCGGTTCCGGAGCATCGATGGTGACCTCCCATATGCCTCTTTCTCCCTTGGCCATGTCTATGGAGCCGGTCCATGGATTGGCCATCCAATTGCCTGAGAGCTGGACACGGGTAGCGTAATTGGCATTCAGGCGGAATGTGACTTTCCCGTCCTTTACCTCGGGAGAAATTATGCGGTTAGCGTTGCCGCCTCTGGCGAAGTTCGTAAGTTCCTGGGCGGAGAGGGTTGTCACAGTGAGAAGGATGACTGCGAAGAATGTGAGTATTCTTTTCATATGTTTTGTGTTTTAGTGGTTTATAGTCTGATGCCTTTACGCAGGCGGATGTCTTCAGATGATGCTCCGAGCATCAATTTCGTGCGTCCCTTCCTGAATTCGAAGGCGTGTTTCCCGGTATCCCAAAGTTTCATGTCATCGGACGGAACTGTCAGTTTGACCGGAATGGTCTCTCCTGCTTTCACTGACACCCGTTCGAAACCGCGCAGGCGTTTGGACGCGTCATCGCCCTTGAATTTGGCATATAGCTGGACGACCTCTTCGCCATCGCGTGAACCGGTGTTCTTCAGGTCGAAGGAAACAATGTAATTGTCGCCTTCCTTCCGGACTTTCATATGGGAGTATTTGAACGTAGTATAGCTCAATCCGAAGCCGAACGGGAAGAGCGGCTTTTTCTTGAAATACATATAGGTACGTCCGTTTCGGATGTCATAGTCAAGCATATTCGGCAGGTCCAGGATGTCTTTCACCCATGTCTGTGTCAGACGGCCTGCAGGGTTGTAATCACCGAACAGGACGTCTGCCAGGGCGCTTCCCAGTTCCTGGCTGCACTGGGTCATATGGATGATAGCCGGGACGTTCCCGGCTGTCCAGTTGATTGCGAACGGGAAACTGGAAATCAGGGTTACGACTGTGTTGTGGTTTGCCTGCCACACTACCTTTATCAGGTCCTCGGTTTCAAGTTGGAGGGACCGGCGGTCCAGGGCTTCGCGCCCGTCTCCTGCCACTGTTCCGTAAGCCCAGGGGGACAGTACCGACTGCCTGTCCCAGTCAGGGCTTGTCTCCGGGTGGTTTCCGACGCACACTATGCACACGTCGGCCCATTTCGCAAGTTCCTGGGCTGATCCGTCGGAATCCCAGCGCTGGAAGCGCACCTCGGTCTGAGTGCCTTCAACAGCAGCCTTTATGCCCTCAAGAGGACTTATACGGTATGCCGGCAAAGCGCCGTACCAGTCTTTGAGGACTTTTTCAGCCCGGTTGCCGAAGACTGCTATCTTACGGACCTTTGACTTGTCCAGAGGGAGGAGCTCGCCTTCGTTCTTGAGCAGGACGATTGACTTCCGGGTGACAAGGCGGGCCTTGTCCTTGAACTCCTGCCTCTCCCACGGAATGTCTTCCGCGGATCCGTAATACTCCTTGTCATATGGACACTCCGAATCCAGCAGTCCGACCTTCAGCATAGTGCGCAGATTCGCCTTCGTGCAGGCGTCAATGACCTCGTCTGAGAGATATCCGGCGTCATATGCCTCCCTCAGTTGCTCGAAGCGGAAACCGGTGTCTAGGATGCGGGTAATGCCGGCCTCCAGCGCCATCTTGATAGCCTCATTGATGTCCTTTGCAACAGATTGCGGGTTGACCAGATACCGTATTGCCCCATTGTCATCTATGATGGTGCCTTTCATGCCCCACTCGTCGACGAGCAGGTCTTTGATAAACGGATGGGTGGTGCAGGGAACGCCATTGTAGAGGTTGTAGGCGGTCATCAGCGACATTGCTCCAGCCCTGGCTCCCTTCCAGAAACCATATGAATAAAAGTCCCTGAACAGGGCTTCGTCGAAGCGTGAATCAGTTTTGGTGCGGTTGTCTTCGTTGCTGTTAGCAAGGAAATGCTTCATCAAGACTGCTCCCCGCCAATATTTGGGATCATCTCCCTGGATACCCTTTATCTCTGCAGTGGCCAGTTCTCCTATCAGGTACGGATCCTCTCCGAAGCACTCCTCGGTACGTCCCCAGCGTGGATCGCGGCCCAAGTCTGCATTAGGGGCCCAGAGGATCAGGTAATTGGAGCCTGTCATCTTGGAATAGAAACGGGCTTCATGGGACATCAGGTCCCCGATCATATGGACAATCCCGCGGTCCCAGGTTTCACCTATGCCATATGCCTGCGGGAAAGTCGTGCTGAAGCGGTACTCCGGGAGTTGTGGCGCCGGTCTTCCGCTGCCGAACTCTCTCACGCTGGGAAGGTCAGTGGTTCCGCCGCGAACGATGCCATGCATGGCTTGCGTGAAGCCTGGTGCGGTGATCCCCAAACGGGGAACACCATCACCGAGGAAGGTGGCGAGCTTCTCGTCAACGGTCATCAGCGATACGGCATTGTCAAGCCGCTCCTCCTCAGAGAGCTTAGTGTCCTGGAAAGGATATTCCTGGGCATGAAGCAGTGTACAGCCCATTCCCAGGAATATGGCGAAAGCCACGAAACGTCTCATATACAGATAGATGCTAGTACTCTATGTAAACGTTACGGAAGGCGAGCGGACCTCCTTCACTCTGAAGGGCGATGTAACCGGAAGTAGCCTGGGTGGTCACGAGGTTCTCATAACTTCCGTTGATGTAGATCATCATCTTGTTGCCCTTGCATATGATTTCAGCCCTGTTCCACTCTCCGTCCGGCAGCTCGATAGCAGCACCATGGTGGTTCCTGACCTTTTTCGGGAATTTCACGTTCGGGTCATATGGCACCTCGGCAATCCGGGCGCCGCCCAGAGACACAACGTCGCCTGCATCACCTGCATGAAGCTGGCATTCATATGCGCAAGGCCAGACCTTGTCTTCAGCCTGGACTCTTTGGAAGATACCGCTGTTCGTACCTTTGCCGACCCAGCGCCATTCTACATGGAGGGTGTAGTCTCCGTACTGGCGTACTGTCCTGAGATAACCGTTAGGCTTACCGGACACCATAATGCATCCGTCTTCGACCTTGAATACCGTCTCCTCGCTCTCTGAGGCCGTTACGGCGACCCAGCCAGTCAGGTCTTTCCCGTTGAAGAGGACTGTTTTCCCGGAATCCCCGAAGCTGTTATATATGACAGTCGGGCGGGAGGCTCGTGTACTCATTGTCGGGAACCACATGTCTGCAACTGTCAGACCGCATTTCTGGGCCATGTCAATGCTGTATTCAAGTCTTCCGAAATCAGCATCAGCGTTGTTGGTGCCGAATGTGAACTTGATCCCGCGGCTCTTGGCTTCCCTGACGATCTGCTCGTTCGGAATGTCGTAGCGTGCGCTGATCTCCAGGGCTATGCCTTTATCCTGAAGCACATCCAGTACTTTCCCAACCCTCTCCGGCGTCCACATCTCGTCAAATTTCGGCTGAAGGGATGTGGGGAGGAAGAAAGCGTTGGCGAATATGTCGGCAGGCTCGTTGGTGAGGATCTTGACTGTCTGGTCCACCAGCATATCCATGTATTTCTGGTCTGTCATGCCTTCCATATGGACCTCTTCAGGACGGTATATGCGGCTGAGCCTTCCTTTGTTGTCTACGATGGTCATCGCATCCGTGAACAGGTAATCGAAGGTCCCGAGCGCTTCGGGGGAGAAGTCGGCTGTCCATTTGCGGCCTTCGCCCTGTACTCCGCGGAGGAATGGAAGGTCCTTGACTTCATTGTAATATGCATAGACTTCTTCGTCATTCGCCAGCATCCTTCCGACTCCGCCTGCACCGGCATTGGGTGCAACTCCATAGTTGATGCCATAGTTCATCGACATCGCGTGGGCCATCTCGGCAGTGAGGCCGCCCTTGAGGTGTACATGCCAGTCAATGACAGGGAAGTCATTCTGCTGCAGGCGTATGGCTTTGTCGGCATTCTCGTCAAGCGGAGGAAGTGTGTCGCATGGATTGACTGCATCCGGAGCGAGTTTAGTAAGCTTCATGCCTCGGAAACTGACATTCCCTTTCTCTGCGGAAATGCTCACTGAACCGTGTCCGAGAAGCATCTTGGCATACTGGGGAAGTCTCCAGGGCTGGTCCGGTTCCGTGTAGCAGACCACATCCTGCCCATTGACTTTCACGGAGATGTTCTTTCCTCTTACGGCTATCTCCAGAGGTGCCCACTCGGCCTCGTTTTCAAGGGCGCGGTAGAGGTTCCTTACGTGAAGCAGGGAGCCGCTCTTTATCGTTCCGTCGATAGGACCTCCGTGGAGGAGGACTTTGTAACCGCTTCCTGTCCCGTCGTCGTGGAAAGCCACGGTAGCCACGGCACCTGAATCGGCGCAGAATTCACCGGTAAGCATGAAATTCCTGTAATCTCCCCTGAAAACATATGGAGTGCTTTCGCTTACTGAAAAATCTGACTTGGCGCAGGACAGGGACAGGATCCCTGCTGCTGCGACTGCCACAATAGTGAAGAAATGTTTCATATGGTTAATGTGTTATTTGGTCTTGTCGAAGATGATGTCTTTTGGCTTGTCCAGGTAGCCGCCTTCATTGAAATGCTGGTTGTCAGGGAGTTCGATATCGGTGCGGGCAGTACCTTTTTTCATGAGTTCACGCAGTTGCGGGAGATAGTGCTGGTACACATCGCGAGGCTTCACTCCGTTTTCCGTGCATATGCTCGCAGCCATCCCTACTACCTCTCCCATCATTCCGGTAGTGCGCATCAAACGTGTCGAGCCGAGTGTCACATGGGTTACGCTGATGTTCCTTCCGGCCATGAACAGGTTGTTTATGTTCCTGGAATAGAGGCACCTGTAGGGCACGGCATATGGATAGATGAAATTGTTCTTGGTCTTTGCCTTGAACTCGTTTCCGGGGAAATATTTCGTATTCTCCGGATCCGGGAAGTGAAGGTCGAAATGCCACGAAATTGTGAAAGATGCATCTTCATGGAAAACCTGCTTGTCAACATCGTCCTGCTTGAGGATGTAATCTCCCATCAGGCGGCGTGACTCCCTCTTCCCGGAAACATATGCTACCCATCCGAGTTTGCGGCCGGTGTATTCGGCTTTGCCGGAGAAATGGTTCTTCAGGAAACTCCAGTTAGAATAGACCACGAGGAGGCCGTAGTCCCTGATCCTCTCGAAATCATAGATCTGGTCAAAGTTCATCCCGGTCTCCCAGGTCCATTCGCCCATCTTGACCTTCTGGCAGTTCTCCTCGTTGAATTCCACTCCATATGAGAATTCCGGGAATGGATTCTTTCCTTCAGCCTCCACTGAATACCACTGGACCGATGCGCCCATGGTCAGTTTGTCTCCTTTCTCGGGAGCGAGGGGCTCTCCGAATTCATCCCTGCCTTCGCGGCCCATCCGCCAGTCTGCTCCGGCCATGAATCCCAGGTTGCCGTCTCCGGTGCAGTCACTCCAGAGGGGAGCGGTAAGACGAAGTTCCTCGCCCGTTTCGATGTGGCGGATAACTGCGCTCTTAATGCAGTTATTGTCAGTCATTTCCACCTTGACAGCGCGGAAGGAAGGGAAATATGACAGGCCTTCCTGGCCTTCAATGAATGCAATCTTTTTCTCGTCTTCGTATTTGTCTGCGGTCTGTGCATTGCCCATAGTGGAGTGCCCGAATTCTCGGATCATCTTACCCAGCTGCGGGTAGGGATCCATCTCTATATGTCCTCCCAGGTGGACGCGGATCTCGCTGGAATTGTTCCCGCCGGGGAGCGGTCTGTCATTCACCAGGGCTACCTTGCATCCAAGGCGTGCCGCAGACACTGCCGCGCACATTCCCGCAATTCCTCCGCCGATGACTACCAGGTCATATGTCCCCCCGTCAGAGGGCGAAGCGGGGAGGGCGCCAGTTCTGCGGCGGAATGCTTCCAACGCAACCTTATCAGCCGGCGGGATGCTTCCCTGGTCCGTAGTCAGCCATATGGCATCGCAGCGCCCGTCGAAGCCTTTCAGGTCGGACAGCGCTATAGTTGCCTTCCCGGCTTTCAGTTTGACGTTTCCGGCATATTGCCACATCCATCTGTCACCAGTCGTTCCGAGAACGGGCTTTAGAGCTTTGCCCTGTACCTTGACCTTGAAAGCACCGGGTCCTTCGGCCGATGTCCATGGGGAAGTCCAGTTGAATGTCCTGACATAGATATGATAGACTCCATCTGAAGGGATGTCAACACTCGTTACTGCATCTTCTACCGGAACTCCCATGCCGTGAGCTATCAGATAAGGGGAACCCATCAGGTCCATGAACTGCTGATCTACGCACCAGCCTCCCTTCGTCTCAAAGCTCTCTGCCTCAACGAATATCCCCTCGGCGAAAAGGACTGAAGAGAGCAGCAGTGCGGCGAATGACAAAATGATTCTTTTCATATGTTAAACTTGTTTTATCTATACTCGAACAATGCGGTGGCCTTTGTGTCGAAATCAGTCTTCAACCGGATCCAGCGGGCCTGGAAAGCGTCCGGGAAGCGATGCTCGACTGTATCCCCGGGCTTTACGAGGAAATCGGCGTAGTGGAACCACTGGCCGTCTCCTGTCGGATCTACTTCCACGCTGAAAGTGACCTCGCCGGAGGAGCGATGTGACAGATACATCTCCCTCTTGTCGTAGAAGCCGATAAGGAACGGGTCGGACAATTCACCGGCCTTGACTTTTTTCTCTACCCACGGGCCGCCATGACCTGTCGGTTTTCCAAGCTTCCAGAGGTCGTCTATGACTCCGGCCCAGACTGCGGCTTTACTGTCATCTGAGAAGATTACGTGCGGATTCCCTTTCGCCTCCTCATGGTCGATTCCGGTCATCATGAGCATTCCCCGGTAGGAAGCGTAATCATGTACTGCAAACTTATGGGAAGCCACAGGACGGACCTTTGCATATCCGTCTGCATTCTCTGCAGGAAGCTCGTAGAAAGTACCGGCAAGGGAAAGAAGGTCGCGCTCAGTAGCAACTTCGCGGCAGATCCTGAGCTCGCCGTTCTCTGTTTTTTCATTGTAGCGGTCATTGCCCAGGGGCAGTCTCCAGTGGCGTTTCTTCGCATCGACTATCAGGATGGAACCATCGTCTATGTCAACTACTTCCGTCGGAATCTCGAATTTGTCCTTGATATAGTCGGCTGTCTGCGGATCATCCTTTGCCATGAAATCCATGTTCGCGTCAAGCTCGTAATATTTTTCCCCATCATCTGTTTCAGCCAGCACCCCGAGCGCCCTGCGCTGGTCGGGAAGGCCGTAAAGATATCCTTCGGAATCAGCATCCCGCTTTATTGAAGTCAGCCCGGCGAAGATCGGGTCAGGAATATTGGTCCTGGTTTCTTTCTGGGCCAGTACGAAAGTCAGGTCAGCATTAATGTCCGAGTTGCTGACGGCCCTAACCCAAATGGCATCATCAGTGGATTCGAAAGGCACGAATAGGGAAGAGGAAGCGCCAACTTCCACCTTCTTGAGCTCAGTCCATTCTCCGTTCCCGTTTTTATCTGCTTCGAAGGTGATAACAGCCGGAACTGAACTTCGGTTGGCTATCCAGGCGCATCTGTTGTCCCACCCGTTGAACAGGAACGGGTCTGAGGGGATGCCGGCCTTCACATCATCCCTGAGCCACAGCGAACCTCCCGCAGTCGTCGGACCGACATTGTCCGGCTTGTCATATGAAGTGAACCATATGTTCGAATTTGACTGGCCGGGCCCGCCTATGCGCCCTTTCTGCTTACGTTTGTTGAGGAATTCACTCTTTGCCGAATCGTCGCATCCGAATACAAGACGTCCGTTCCACTCCGCGAAATCGGCTATGACCTTAAGATAGGCTCCGCGCGGCCTTATGCCTGCGGAATTGGCTGAAGAGAATGTCCCGGGGAAATGCCAGAACATCCCATGCATTGTCATAAGATACTCAGGATCCGCCCCTTCGGGAGCTACATTGCGGATACGCGGCCATTCCGTGTTCCACCCGTGCGCACCGTCATATGCGTGACTTGCCTTCGGAAGTCGGTAATATGTCCACCCCTTTTCCGGCTCACGGACAGCCAGGATAATTGAACGGTAGTCCCAACCCAGTGACCAGATCGGGTCAGTCGCCGGATTGCTGTTTCCATAGATTCCGCCAGGTCCGGTAACCTCTGTGAACTGATTCCTGCGGACCAGTTTCCAGTCGTGTCCATCCCATTCGACAAGGGATCCGGACGGGATGTCGAACTGGATCTGGGCCAGTTCTCCTTCCTCTCCGTTATTTGAATAGACGGCTACTCCCTGTCCTGAATAGAAACCTTTTCCGTGGTAGCCCGGGAACAGGGTCACCAGGTCTCCGGTAAAGCCCTCTTTGCGCTTCTGGTTGCCATCTTTGTATAGCTCAGTTGCTTCCAGGGTACGGGCATCTACGTCATAGAATCCTGCTTCCATGGTTGCAAGCAGTACTCTGTTCTGCGGGTCTGTCAGGTGCCTCGCCACCCCGGTGTACCGCCCTGGATATTTGTCCAGTGGCATGACCTTTACGGATTTGTCAGCTCCGATTGCATATGGCCCAATGAAAAGCTGGTCGGTTTCGCGGTGGATCATCCTGTCGGCATGGGTCACTCCGATGCTCTCCGGCCTGATTATTTCCTCGAGGCCGGGAGTAATCTGGTACAGTTTGTCATCAGATCCGTACGGCTCGTGAGGAGAATAGGTGACTACCCAGAGGTCTCCCTGCCACGGCACTACGGCTCCGGTTCCGCATTCGCCCTGGGAATTGTAATATGCCAGGTGGGGATAGATGCCGCTGTAGCACTTGTAACCTGTCTCATCAACGGCGGATGGAGCTTTACGGCCACATGAAACCATGGCCAGGACTGATGTGATCAGAAGTGCGGAAATGTGTATGCGCATATGCTAGAGTCTTTTCAATTCTATTTCGCGTCCTCCCTCGGCGGCGGAGACATATGCAGTGTAGATTGCGGATATGGTGTCTGCGGCGAGTGTGCTGTTGCTGTCGACAGGGCCGCCGGTCACTGCAGCCTTGTAGAAAGCATTGAGCTCATGCTGGTATCCCAGGAACCAGCCTTCTTCGGGGGCCATCTTGCTCCATCCTTCCTTTGTCTCAGTCTTTTCCACTACGTAGATGTCCTTGAAGAAAGCGGCCGACGGAGTGTAGGTTTCCATCGTGTCGTTATGGCTCATGTTGCATATGGTCCTGTGGTTGTCGGCGTTGACGGTGAGGGTGTTGTTGGTGCCTCCTAAGCTGAGCTCGTTAGCGAAGACATCGGCAATCGTTCCGTCTTCAAACACTATATGTACTATCGCGAAGTCCTCGATGTCTTCATATGTGGCCCTTATGAATCCTTTGTTCTGGAACGAGGGCAT
>JAEEGL011497198.1_pt1 | contig 13443 bp, 11 predicted proteins | sample 9134231 | NCBI WGS metagenome assembly JAEEGL01 (sample SAMN16246548, study PRJNA631951) | gut metagenome | biome: gut microbiome; feature: rumen; material: fiber-attached | host: Bos | place: Iran: Karaj | collected 2018-10 | reverse complement strand
CAAGCCCATCAAGGGCGGGTGATCTTCTTTATCTTGGATCGGTTCTGCCAGTTGTAGTTGTCCTTGGGGCGGGTGTCCTTCTTGAAGTCATTGAAATCGAAGGCGAACCTCTTGTCGAACCATATATGGCAGGTGTACTCCTTGGTGAAGTGATACATGTCCTTCATCTGCAGGGTGGGGGTTCCGCTCACGAAGAGGTAGTTGCCCAGGTCCAGAAGCTCAATCTGCTCCCGAATCAGGTCAACCTCCTTCTGGAATTCCGCCTCATCCCTGAAGGAATCCGGCTTTCCCCACAGCTGGTATGACTTGTTCATGGGGCTTATGGCCTTCTTCGCGGAACGAATCTCCAAATTGGTGTTCTGCTCAATCCAGTAGAACATGGTGCGAATGGCGTCCGACACGTTGGCAATCATCTCCTTGGAGAAGTTCCCGTTGGCATCATATTCCTCCCAGGAGTCGTCAAAGATGCCTTCATTGACCAGGCGCCTCAATTGCCCCATGGTCAAGGTTATCTTGGTGTGTTCGTCAATATGCGTCATGTCATTTCATATTTACTCCGGTAAATACATTCATAACACCTTTTGAAGGAAACATACAAGCATGAAGATGAACGAAAACACCAAAGTGACATTGACCTTGAAGCAGCTGCGCCAACTGGTCAAGGAGTCCGGCAAGAGAATTGCCAAGGATACCATTTATATTGCAAAGATCGTTCCTGAGTATCTAAAAGCGAGGGTGGAGGCTTGGAAGGAACTAGATCACGATCCGGTATACAAGGCACTTGTGGAAGCTTTTGGCGTCCGGGGGCAAAGCGCCAAAAGGTGGACTGTGTTGGAGGCCCTTCCATATGGAACAGGACCGGATCGGATCCCGACGATTAAACAGGCAGAAGAAAAAGCCAAGCAGTATGAGCAGGCCGACAAATCCAATTACTATGCGGTGTTCGAAAGAGGAGCGGCTCGACCTTTCAACATTCCGTGGATGTCCGAAAATCTGGAGAACTTGCGCATGGGCAAGGAGGAAGAGGAGGATGCCGATGTAATCACGGACACGGACTTTGGAGAGGTGGTCGATGAGTTGGAGTATCACCTCCTTGACAACGAGGGATGTGCCGACCTCAAGGATGATTCGGGGATTGAGAAGTTCCGTGAGAAGGTGGTTTATCCGGCGGTCAATGCTTTCTTCAATGCCGGAAAGACCGTGGAGGACAAGGATGAAATCATGGACTTTGTGAAAGGTCATCCGAATCCTTACAAGTTCTACAGGGACAAGGACCCCTATGAAGATGGCTAGTTGACGGAAACAACTTCAACACAAGGCGGGCTTTCCTTTCATGGAAGGCCCGTTCTTTTTGACCTATCATCGCATATTCCACGGTAAATACAGTATTGAGGAGACACACCATGAAACTCAAATTTGCACTTGTAGCCACATTGCTCGCAACCCTCACCACGGGCTGCTTCACCCCGAACTACAACAAGATCCCGCTCCAGGCGAATGAGATCCCATATGTCCTCGCCGATGGGGATTACAAGGACAACCAGGGCAACCTCCACATAAACCAGCATAACATGTGGGCGATGAGCCAGGCCGATGTCTTTGACTACATGAAGTATGTCCGCCAGCTCTCCCCCGTCAAGGAGGTCAAACCGCAGTCCTCCCTCAATTCCAGCATCTTCGCGGACGAGAAGATCCCATATCTGCCGGGCTTCATCACCAAGACCAGGATCCTGTTCATCGGCATGGCAATCTTCCTCACCCTCATCATCATGGTGTTCCTGCTCAAGCGCAAGGTCAAGAAGCTCAAGAAGTATCGCATCCAGGCGGTCATAGATGACAGCGAGGATGCCGAAGAGTTCGTCGATGAAGATGGGAATGAGGTCCAAGTAATCAAGGTCAACAAAAAGGCAAAGAAGGAGTAAAAGCCATGTACCTCGACACAACAACCGTATTTGCGGGCTCCTTGGGAACGGCTCTCGCCTTCGGTCTCTTCAGGGCCTATATGATGTGGCGCAGGTGGAGCAATTCCAGCAAGGAGAACGACGAGATAAACTGGGACAAGCAGATAGCCGATGCCATCAAGCAGGGGGACACGGAGGCCATTGCCAGACTGCGCAAGTACTTCCTCTCCTACAAGCGCTCAGGAAGCGCGCAAAAGCGCGAGGAAGAGGTGCAGACACAGTACTTGCCGGGGACGCTGTATCTCTGCAAGGAAGGGCGGTTCTGGTTCATCTATGACGAGCAGGGGAACATCGAGGTACTCAAGCCACTCCGTTGCCTGTTTGCAAGTGGTGAAAATGCCTCAGTCCTGAAGGTGTCCAAGGTGGAGACAAATGGCAGCTTGACCAAAAAGTTGAATAAAAAATTCAAGTCAGCATCCGATATGGTGTTGTGGCTGAAGTCCAATTACAAGCTGGACAAGAATGCCTTGAAGAAGTGAAGGTCAAGGTCAATTAAAAGGTGACATCCGGCATGAGCTTGTAGACCGGGGTTTCCTGCGAAGATCCGGAAGAGGAAATGAGGGTGTTTCCAACCGGGATCTCTTTGACCAAGCCCATGTAGTCATAAATGTTGTCGGACAGCCTGAGGGACACCTTCTTCAATTCGGCCATGCTTTCCGCACTGATCTTGTCCTGCCACTTCCTGCGCATCTCCCTCCAGTAACCGGTCCAGGACTTGCGATCATTCCTGGCGGCATCCTTCCTCTCTTGCGCCAATTGCATGATGTTCTTGAGGCGCTCCTTTCCTTCCACATCCCCCTCGGGCACCATTTCCTTCGCCATTTCATCCACCTGAACCTCCAACTGCTTCTCTTGGGATTTCTTCCTGTTGAACAAGCTGAAGAGGCCAAAGTTCAATTTGGCGGCCCTTGAAATGAATTTCGCAATGCGCACGCCCCTGTTTATCTTGTCCTGGACGAATCTTTCATACACACCTGCAACCTTGTTGAACACGGAGCGGACAATGCTCAACCGGTCCTCATCCTCGGCTTGTTTCATGCCTTGGTTCTGTTCCAGGATCTTTTGGATGATTGCACGCATCTTCTTGATGAGGGTTCGCCTGTCCCGAATGATCTCCCTGACGCTTCCCAACATCTTCTGCCCCAAGCTCTCCGCATTCCACAGCTTGCTTCCAAAGATGTTCCGCTTGGACCAACGGTTCAACCAGTCACCCCAATAGGCGAAATCATCCAATGCCCACCAACTTCCGGTGTCAACCCATCTCCTGTACTTGAAGTACATGAGGATTTCCCTCTTGGAATAAAGGACCCTGGATTTGATGTCGGCAACATCCCATGTGAACATCTTGACCCGCCTTGCAAGGATGTTTTGCTCGATCTGCTTGGCGAAGGCCATCCACTTCTTCTCCACGCTCAACTCCAAATTCATCCTCTTTATTCCGGCGGTTGCCATGTTCAAGAGCTTGACCGTTTCGGCCCTGCGGGTCTGAAGTTCGGCCAAGTCCTGCGGTGGGATTGCGGTCCGATTCAGCAATTCCATCACATTGCTCCAATAGGCCGGGTCCTGGTCAAAGATCTCCTTTGGAATGGAAAGCCCCTTGAGCTGCTTGCCTTCCTCCCGAATGATCTTGCCATCCTTGTCCCGAACCACCAGGTGCATGTCGGTTGGAATGTAATTGGCCGCAACGAACTCCCAGAATTTGTTCCTGTTCACATTGTTGCCCAATTCCTTGACCTCCTTCTGAGCGGCGGCAAGGACGGCATCCTGTTCCTCCTTGGTCTGGTGTGCCTTGGCCCATCCGAGCAATGCCATCAAGTAAGCACCATGCGGTTGCACCAAGGAATACAGATAATTGTTCAAGGAATCGACCATCTGTGGCATGACCTTGGGGCGAACTTGCATGAATTGCGGGTTCTGCCAAACCACCTTGTCATATTGGAAGCCCATTTTGATGAGGATGTTGTAGAACATCTTGCCGACTTCGGTCTGGTAAACCTTGTCATCCTTCGGTGGTGGAATGTCAAACCACTTGTCAACCGAGAGGGTCTTCCTCAATTCATCCGCTTTGACCCCATCCTTGGACAGGCTCTTCCAGAACGGGGTTCCAAGGATTCCATTGATGTAATCAATGCCTTGGGTTGGTGGTTTGGGTGGTTTGGGTGGTTCCTTGACCTCCTTCTTGCTGAACAAGGAGAGGAATCCCCTGCCTGCCGCTTTGGCCAACCCGAAGACACCACCCTTGTTGAACGCATCCTTCGCCTTTCCAACCAAGCTCCCCGCCATTCCTTTGGCCTTTGTCCAAAACCTGGAAACCAGGGATGGGCCGGTCTTCTTTGGCGGAGGTGGCATGCTTTCGGCATCCTTCTGCCGTTGCGCCTGTATGTCCTCCTTGATCTCCTTCACCTTTTGCGTGGTTTTGCCATGCTTTTCATTCCACCTGTTGAATTCATCCACCATGTCCCTCTTACGGTCGCCACGAATCCTGGAGTTGGAATTTGGCCTGGTGCTGATTCGAACCCAGTCATCGCCGCCATTGTGCAAGCCACCACCATCATTCAAGCGCTCAATGAACCTCTTTCCTCCTATGAGGTCATTCTCATCTCCGCTGTCAATGTATTCATCAATCCATGCGACCACGCCCTTCCATGCGTCTATGCCTATGTCCAAGCGGTCCCGTTCCCATGCAAGTGCATCCACCACCCATGCGGCATTGGTGCTTGGAATTCGAACACCCAAAGGCAGAACACCCATCACCTCATGGTTCCAAGGCTCCGCAATGGTGTATTTGGTCCCTTTGGTTGAATCGCCGAATGGTTCCGGAGGCATGATGGATTGCAACAACTCCTTCCTGTTACTGTATTGCCACTCGGGCCTCCATGGTGCATTGGTTTGCTTGTAATTGACCCAACGATCCGGATCGGACCAAGGTGCATACACGGTGAGCGGAGGACCATCGAAGTTCCCATTTATCTTCTTCCTCTGTTGGGTCAACACATCGATGTTCTTTTGGGCATATGCCATGAGCTTCAAGGTTGCCAACTTCTTGGGTGAAGGATCCCCGTATTTGCTGTCCCATTGCACTTCGGGTTGACCGGCCAGGGACTTGTCGATTTGCGACATGCCTGTTTGGCCGGAGGATTTCATCTTTTTCAGCCTGCGCTCCTTGGCGACATTGTTTATGTCATCCTGCTCATCCGACATGGTTCCGGTTGCCAAATTCACCACGGGGAGGTTTGGAATGAGGGCTTTGACTTTGATCTTCCCGCTGGCATCCTTAGCCTTCATGGATTCCGGAAGCAGGTTCTGCACAGGCACCATGGGCTTGATCTTGCTGGCCTTTGAAACCAGCACCTTTCCGGCCCTGGTTCCATGCATGTTCTCCCCAATGAGTTCATTCACCTTGTCCTCGCCCCATTTGACCGCATCCGCGGTGAGGCCCGAGTCATCCCTCTTGCCCTTCAACCAGTCATTGATTGCGGCGGTCAAAGCGCCCGCCACCACGGAAATCAAACGAATGGCCATTTTGATGGTTCCAAGTATACCCGCCGTTACGGGGAATGCCATCAATATGTCTTCAAAGAACCCAAGGATCTTGTCCGCCTTGGCCAATGCTTTGCCCGAAATGTATCCTATGGCAAAGTTTTTCATGAAGGTCAATATGCCGCCAGCACCTTTGATGTCCTGGCTGTTCATGAAAAACTTGACCTCCCCCGCGATGTATCGAATGATCTTTCCCAACCCCGTTTTCACCATGAGGAACATGGATTTGCCTATGTTCATCATGTCCTTGAAATTGGGCATCTTCACTCCAAAGATGGTTGGACCATGCAATATGTTCCCATCTTGCCCCCTCGGCATCCAACTCATTATGTTGTTGCGAAGCCAGTTGACCATGGTGACCGCAAGAAGTCCTCCCAACACAACCTTTATGATCCACCCCTTGAGGCCAAAGATCAAATTCTTCTTGTTGGGTTTGGTAAGTTGATTCTCCACCGAGTCCAGGTTGCTGTCCGCATCTTGCACAATGTCCGCGGTGGATTTGAAGTATCCTTTTATTGCGGCGGCGATTTGCTTGCTGGGAAGGGTTATCTTCGCCATGTTCTTCTCACCCAGGGCCTTCTGCAAGTATGTATATCCTTCGGTGATGTTCTTCTGGAATGCCTCCGCATCGCTCATCTTTTTCTGACCGCCCAAATTGCCCAACCCTGGTGATTTGCCACCATCCTTGTCGGTCTTGTTTCCCTCCGCATTGGCGTTTGCGGCAACCTTCTCTTGTTGACCTGCGAGCCCCATCAACTTGTTGAATTGGTCCTTGGCAATGCTGACATTGTTCCCGGCCTTCCCTGGAGCATTGGGTGTGGCCCCCATCTTCTGGTTGAGGGCTTGGGTGGTTTGCTTTGCGGCCCTGAATATGGCTGGCTGCTTCTTTTCTTGTGCAACAGCGGTCTGCCCACCTCCCTTGCTTGCAACGGGTCCGCTGGAAACCGTGCCACCCGAAGAGACCACGGGGTTTGGATAGCCCGCAGACTCAATGGAATTCTGAAGGGCCTTTTGAGCTATTCCAAGCTTGTTGAGCAATTCCTTGGTCAAAGCGGGGGTTGCCACAATGACCTTGACATTGGTCAAAGGGAAATCAACGGGGATCTTGTCAACCGGCTTCTGCTCAAGTGTGACCTGGGGCTTCCCCGAAGGTGCCTCCTTGGAAGCGTCCTCAATGATCTCCGCGGCCGATTGCCTTTGCCGTGCTTCCTCCAATGCCCTTTCGCTGGCGGAATGCAACATCTCCTGCTGTTTCTTGAAGAACTCCCTGACCTGCGAATCGGATGCTTTGACTTGGGTTCCCATCCCTTCCAACTCACCCTTGACCTCCTTTGCCGATTCCTTCAAGGAATTCAGGAAGTCCGCCATGGTGGTGAGCATGTCCACATCCTTGGAGGTAAGGGCGGATCCATCCTTGGATTCCCCGGATGCCTTGCTCAGTTGAGATTCCAACAATTGAACATTCTTGGAATTGCACAAGGCATCCACCAAGTCCGAACTGAGGTTCTTGTAAATGCTTCTCAGGAACAAGGTCATGTTCAAGGACGTATTCTCAATCTGTTTCCCCGAGAATGCTTGAAACAGTTGCGACAATGAACCAAACACCGCATTCAAGTCGATGCCGGTGTTGAATTTCTGCCCGCCACCTTTCTTGGATTCGGCCTCGTTCTTTGACTGCTGGCGGATGTCTTGCCGACCTTGCCGTTGCAGGTCAATTGTGCTTGGTTGACTTCGAGGTGCCATTTATCAATGCCTTGTAAACTGTATTTACCGCTCTTTTGCTGCGTAAATACAATCGACATGGATGAAATCATCAAGCAATGCAACACGATGGCGCTGGAAACGGTGCAGGGGTGGTCGGACTTCAGGATCCAGACCAGCAACCCCCTGACCTTGGATGTACTCACCTGGAAATGGTCAAAGGACCTGGTGCTTCAAGTGCAAGGAGCATTCCCGCAATTGACCGAGGAGGAACTGGTGAAGCACGTCCGGGCGGCGCTCCTCAATGCCATGCACGCGGTCAAGGTGGACCGGATTGCCAGGATGCAGTGGTCGCCCTATGACAAGGAACAAGAGCGGCTTGCCTGAAGTGGCCTCTGGTGCAGGACTTCCACCGGGTGCCTCTGCTTCTTTTTCCAGGCGTCCCACACCTCCTGGGGAACACTTCTAAGGCGTCCCTTGAAGAGCAGCGTGCAGGGTGGTTCCTTGGGCTCCGCCGCCGAAGTGAAGTCGTGATACCTGCCATCCTGGAACCAGTACAAGTGGAACCGAAAGTGACGCAGGTCGTGGTAGAATCCCAGCTTGACCTTGGGATTCCGCACTTTGGCCTTCAGTGCTTCAATCAGGCAGTTGGACCAGAAGGCGTTTGCAGATAGCTCCACAGGAACCATATCAACGCTCCAATCACGGCAATGGCGGCAATGCTGAGAAGCACGACCCACCAGGGGGCAAAGTCCGGCTCACCGTATTCCTCCCTGGCAATCTTCAGATTCAGTTGTGCCTGTTCCTTGTCCGTCATGCTGCCTTGTGTATTTACTTCTTCAGGAATCCCAGCTCATAGACCAGGGGGCGAAGCTTGTTGCCAAGCGCCTTGTAAAGGGCCTTGAACTCTTCCAAATCCTGGGGAAGATATTGCTTGAGGATTGCTTTGACCTGATACCAACCACAATCCCAATTCAAAATTTGGTACTCTGGATGCTCATCATCAAAAAGTGACCTGTACTTGAAGGATTTGCGAACCAGGTCACGGGCTTTGTCCAGAACCGCCTGAGCTTCGGGTGAAAGGGTCAAGCCTTGCAACTTGAGGTAAACAAAGCGATCCTTGCTGGTGTGTGCATCCTGGTAGGTTTGGTCAAGGGAGAGTTGGTCGGCAAGGTCCTCAATTTCTGATTTGGACATGAAGAAAAATTCATTGGGAATATCCCAAAGTTTCCCCTTATAGTCAATGGCACGAAGGGAGGTTTGTTGACCTTGAAATATGGAATACACTATAGAATCATTGACAAATGACTGCCAGTTCGAAGATGTCATGTTAGGAGAAAGGTATTCATCCTTTTGGTTGATCCAAGTACTTTCAACAAGCTTACGCACCGCAACGGCAGCACAAGCCTCATCAAAATTTTCTTTGCACACCGGAATGCGTCCTCCTACTGTTGAACCACCGGAATAAAATGCAGTAAATGCGCTATGTTGGATGCTGTTTCCAGGAAGAGCTACATTTCCAAGATAAGGTGCGGGATAGTTTTTTTCACAAACATCGGAGATGGATGTTCCACAATTGATTACGGGCAGCTGCTGTTTTACTTTACTGATTGCCTTCAAGGGCTTGCTGACAAAAGAGTTGATGGAAAAGTCATCATCATCAGAATTATATATGATGTGCTGTCCAATGTTTTTGATCTCTCCCATATCATCCGTCTGAAGTAATGTGTGGGGGAAAGATGTTCTTTCTTGTGACGGATATCCATCCCACAAATTAAATGTGATTCCCCATGAGGATGAAACCGAAGTGAATTCGGATGCACACAACATAAATCCACCCGAAAATGAAAAGTTATCAAAGAAGAATTTGCGAAACTCCTTTGATTGAGCCTTGCACAGCCAAGTTGGATTGGTAAAGCATGCGAGTTTACAATCAATTCCATATCGTCTTTTGATATCAATAATGCGCCACAAGAATTGCTTAAGCAGTTCGGAACCTTCAAGATTTTCCCCTTGCATCAATTTCTTGACCAAGGTATTAGATGCTCCGCTTTCAACTTTTCCGCCCTGCAAATTATTGTCACCCGTTGCCTTTCCATAAGGAGGATTGATGAAGAACAAAATCTTCTTTCCGCCCTTGAAGGCATCCAGCAATCCTTGTGGCAACTTTTCCAATGGATCATTGAGAAAGTCAAAGACAAAAGACACAGCTTCCGGGTTATACTGCTTGCTGATTTCCAATTCGCTCTCTTCCAAAGTGCTGCAATACAATTCCCTGAATTTGTAGTCGCGGGTCAGGTTCTTGGTGCCAGCGGCGCAATCCCAAACCACATATTGATCTTTCCAATCCTCCCCAAGCCATTTTTCAATCATTCCATGTGCATAATCCACAAAGGGAGTTGGAGTATAAAACTCCCCTTTCTTGCGCCTGGTTATGTCTTCAATGAGCCTGTCCGAGATTGCGGTCAAGCGCGCCTTATCCTTGGAGGTGCACTTTGTTGCGAAATGTCCAACAAAAGCCTTGAACCAATCCGCATTGACCCGCACATTGTCACCTTTATTCACCAAAATGTTTTTCTTGACCGGGTGCAGATAAATGTCCTCATCACCCGTTATAACCCCAAAGAACAAAGCAACCAGATCGTTCGGTTGCACTTTCTCTTGGATCACCTTGTCCGAGAACATCTTGAAAACCCTGTCCACGTTGTGTTCCGTGATGCGAATTTGTCGCACGGTGCCACTTGCAACCGACTTGATTTTCTCAACCACATCCCAGAAGTTAAAACCAACCTGCACGTCATACACAAAGGGATTGATGCCCGGATCTTCGGAAATTGCCAACACCAAATCCCCATAATTTCCAGCGCTGCTCGGAGCCTTGTCCCACGGAATTCCTTCCACATCCAAGTGCTTTAGAAGGGCATTCATGTGCATGATGAAGCATTCATTTTTGTCCGCAACCATGCATACTTCAGGAAATGGCTGGCCGGCATTCTCAAAGCGCTTCAAATAAAAAACCACCTGGGCAAGGACCTTGGCGCGGGAAACCTTTGACCCCAACTCCTTGTCCAATTTGTACTCAATCAAACAAGTGTGCTTCTTGCCATTCACCTCAAAAGAAAAGAACCCATCACAAGCGAAGGGATATTTGAAGTCAATGTCATTACCAAAGGTGGTTTTCAATGCCTGGTTGTAAGCATCCTCCACCTGGCGTTCAATGGTGGCCGCTTGAAGTATATTGGTGAATTTGCTCATGTTGTGTGTTCCTCCTTGTGTTTATTTTAGTGGGCCTGATAGGTAAAGTGATAAAAGGATTGCTTAAGTTCATTTCCTAAAACGGCTAAATCTTCACCGGGAGTGCGAACTCTCACCCAGTAAGTGCCACGAATGCGAAGTAGCTTGCGAAGAGGGCTGTAGCCCTCGGGGGTGATGTCCATAACATTGGCATCATAGTGGTGGTCAAACATTTTATACAGGGAGCTGTGATAATCAGCTTCTTCATAACCAAATACCGCAATTTTTTCACCATTTGGGGTAAGCGACGCCCACATAGTAATTCCGGTCTGCCAAAGGTCGGTGCCAGAGCGGTAAGACAACTCGGACACATCTTCCACCCAGTCAATCGGCACACTGATGATGAAGTGAAGATTGACTTGTTCGGTGTAGAAAGAATGATATGCCCAAGCAAGTTTATCAATGTGATTTGTGTATCCTTCCTCCGTGATGACCGTTTCAATGTTGGCACGATATTCGTCATAAGACTTGGCAAGAGGAATGAGCGCGCCACATTCAATACAACGGACTTCGGTTGGGACAGTGATGGTATGATTGGTAATATCGTGAATCTCACGAGGCCGTTCATTGACACACGAGCGTTCACCACACTTAGGACAAGCCCCGTGGTATTTCACCATCACCTGCCACAACGATGATGCCATAATAGGCGGAACTTCATAGTTGTCCCATTCCTCGATCACATAATTGCCATCGCTCTTGGTAAAGTCAACGTCAAATTGCTCGATAACAATGCCCTCCTCCTGCGCAAGGGCATGGACCGCCAGCAGTAGCAAAAGTGAAATCGCCTTCATCTGAATCTCCTTGTATGTTGCAGGGGAATCCATTTCCCCTTTCAATGCCACCTATTATAGCACAAAGGGGTATTCAGATCAAGTGAAAGTTTCACCAACTATCCGTTGAAATATGCCACCGCCCTCGCCGCATCCTCCTTGGTCAAGCCCATGGTGTGATTGATTGGAAGGAACTTGAGATCGCCCACAATGTTGTTGCTGAAGGTGATGGAGTTGATGGAAGGGAGGTCGTTGAAGGAAACGTCATCGTCCAGGACCAGTGCCTTTGACTCGGGACCAAGCATTCCCCGATGCCCGTCCAGCCAGTTGATGATCTTGGTCTTCTTCGTGATCTTGTTCCCGTCCTTGTCCAGCCTTCCAACCGCGGTGTATCCAAGCAGGAGGTCGTATTCCCTGAGCCATTCCGACACCTCGGGCAGCGGCGACTCATAGGTCTTCCCCCTGTACTCAAAGGACGGATGCTCGTCGTTCATGCGATTGACCCATGCGCTGTGGACCACCACCTTCAGTCCTGGAACCCCGGCCGCAATGCGAATCAGGTTGGAGAGGCAGTTTTGGTCAACATGGTAGTTCTCCGGGTCCTCGCACAAGTAGGATGTGCCGCTGGAATAGGAGGTCAAGACCCCGTCGATGTCCAGGAAGAGCAGGCTGTGCAGAATGTCGTTCATCTTCAGAACCCCACCTTTGACTTTTCCTGCGGCTTGCCATTGTCCACCGCATAGTTGTAGACATCGCACAGGGGCATCTCCTCATGCGGGACCTCCACCCCGAGCTTCTTCCCCAGGGCGACCACCTTGTCGGCATCGAGCTTCTTGAACTCATACTTGAGGTGCATCCGTCCCTTGCGCAGGATTGCGGGGTCAATGTCCATCACGTCCGCATTGAAGGTGCAGATGAACTTGAACTTCATGGAGTCCCCGATGATGCCATCCGTGAGGTTGAGGATGGTTGTCATGCAAGACCCAAGCCCGGTTCTGTCCGTGAGCAGGTCCTCGCAATCCTCCAGCACAATGATGCTGTCCCGGTGCTCCAGGAGCATGTCGATGAGGGAGGAGTCGCTCATGTGGTGGAAGAGGGACTTGTCGAAGAACATGAAGCGCTTCTTGGTGCGATAAATGAGGTTGCGGATGTAGGATGTCTTGCCCGTACCCGGCTCCCCATGAAGCACCATGAGGCCGCTCTTGGGGGAGTTGAGCCAGCCCGCAATCCTCTCATCCGGCAGGTCGTCGTTGTAATTCATCTTCACATCGCACTCCTGCTTCTTGACCTTCAGGGAGGTGGTCTGGAAGGAGTCATGGCTGAACACGACGTAATCCACCATCTTCACGGGGTCAACGGCCTTCTTCCACACAATCTTGGGGAAGATGCGGTTCAGGATGCCGCGGTTGGTGATGTCGTAAACCACCTGGGCATCGCATGGGGTCAAGGTGACAATGGCATCCCGGACCATGAACATGAAGGTGCTCTTGGTGGTGGGAATGACGCAGGCGTCCCCGTTGAACTCCTTGACCAGGGCGGGGAGGGTCGCATCGAAGTCGCACTCGTCCTTGGTCTTGAACTTGTTTCCGTCCCCCAGGTCATACACCCTGTCCTCCTTGTATTCGATGCTCTTGAAGGAACCCGGGACCGAGTGAATCTGGAAGAACAGGACCATCTGCTGCGGGATGGACATGGAGTAACGGAGGAACTCGCTCTTGGATTCCGGCGCAAGGGAGTCAATGGCCCGCATCACGGTCTTGTGGAACTCGCTGTCCCTGGTGGAGACAATGGCATCGGCAATCTCCTTGGAAATGGAGAGATCCCTGGTCCTGCCGGCCTCCTCCTCGTATTCCTCGTCCAGTTGGTCAACCATGTCCGGCGCAACCCATTCCATCGGCGCCAGCATCATCGCATCTTCTTCATCCGTCATGTTCTTCTTCTTTCCTTCACTTGTGGATCATGGGAGGAAGGCCCATCCGATTGTCATTCCTTGCCTTCATCCTCAACTTGACCAGTTGAAGCACCTGAACCACAATGACCACCGAGTTGACGATGACCACCGAAGGACTGTGAATGAGCAGGCCATATGCCACGAAGAGCACACCACCAAGCCCATTCACCGCCCGAATCAGAACCACACTCTGAAACAGGAAGGATGTCACCACCAGCAGGGT
>JAEEGL011455963.1_pt1 | contig 13443 bp, 9 predicted proteins | sample 9134231 | NCBI WGS metagenome assembly JAEEGL01 (sample SAMN16246548, study PRJNA631951) | gut metagenome | biome: gut microbiome; feature: rumen; material: fiber-attached | host: Bos | place: Iran: Karaj | collected 2018-10 | reverse complement strand
TACATCGGTTCCGCGTTCGTGCTCGCCTCTTTCCTTATGGCGACCGTAAAGAAACTGCGGATTATAAACTCAATAGGCTCTATAGTGACAATCGTATATGGTGTACTTATACAGGCTTTTCCAACAGTATTGATGAACGCATGCCTACTCATCATAAACATCTACTATCTTGTTAAAATGTTCCGCTATAAAGAGGAATTCCATATTATCGAAACGAAAATTGATGACGGAAGTGCAAAATTCTTTTTACATCAGAACAAAGACGATATTTCGGTGTTTTTCCCAGAATTCAGCGACACAGCTACTGATATAAATTACACTCGCCTTATTTACTGTCAGAACAAAATTGTAGGATTATGCGTAGGCAGACGCGATGGTGACACGCTTGCCATATACTTGGACTATACAATTAAAGAATACAGGGATTATTCGGTCGGAAAATATCTTTTTGCAGCTTTACCAAATGAAGGAATAAATACTATAGAGCTTACGCAAAGGACGAAGCACCACTACCAGTATCTGATAAAAATGGGCTTCGTCCGCGACGGCGATCGCTTTATAAAACGGATGTAGCATTTGTGCGGCATGGAAAACACGCCGCTGTGAAAGCTTCGCGCAAATCGCGCGTCTGCGATGGATGCACGGCACTTCGCGCCGCCGCACAACATTGCACTCATCTTAATATGAGCCCAGACCACCCTCTTTCACCTGGAAGTGGCTGAATTCCATGCTGAACGAAGCTCTTCCTTGCGTTACAGAGCGGAGTACCGTCGAGAATCCGAACATCTTTGCCATAGGTGCCTGCGCATGAACAACTTCTTCTGTCGGTTTAGACTCAAGGCTCTGGATAAGACCGCCGCGCTGAGTAACCTGGCTCATCGCATCACCGACGAATTCTTTCGGTGTCATAATATCTACGTTCATAACAGGCTCAAGTAAGCGCGGCTCTGCACTGCGGCACGCGTTGTCGAACGCCTGTACGGCACAAGCCTCGAAAGCGAACGGCGTTGAGTTAAGCTCGTCGTAAGCGATATCAGTTACCGTAACTGCAATGTCCGTACAGAGATAGCCGTACTGAATGCCGGAGCCGAACGAGTTCGTAATTCCGCGCTGAATAGAGTCGAAAATCTCACCGGGAATATTGTTTTTCTTGACGTTGCAAACATACGTGTTTCCGGCTCCGGCATTAGGCGCAACGTGAATCGTAAGACCTGCCACGTTCTCTTTGCCGCCGATAACACGGCTGAAGTTTTCCGTGTGGTCACGTTCCTGCGTTATCGATTCACGGTAAGTTACCTGTGGTGCGCCAACGCGTGCCGCAACCTTAAAGTCTTCTTTCATGCGCGTAACAAGTACGTCAAGGTGAAGCTCACCCATACCGGAAATAATCAGCTGACCTGTCTCCGGATCATCCTTTGATGTGAATGTCGGGTCTTCTTTTGAAAGAATCTCTATAGTTTCTTTAAGTTTGTCGCGATCAGAAATCGTGTCCGGCTCAATTGCGACAGAAATAACAGGCTCTGGGAACGTAACGTTCTCCAAAAGTACAGGAAGCCCTTCCGTTCCGATTGTGTCGCCTGTCTGCGCAAGCTTGAAACCGATAATTACGGCTATGTCGCCGGCTTCAACGCAATCCATCGGCTCTGTTTTGTTCGCGTGCATACGAAGAATGCGGTTAATCCTCTCGCGCTTTTTCTTGCCGACATTGTAAACCTGCTCACCTGTTTTAAGCTTGCCTGAGTACATACGCACGTAACAAAGCGAACCGGCTTCTCTATCGTACTGAATCTTAAAAACAAGACCGCTGACCATACCGGACGGATTGCACGGAATCTCAACTTTCTCTTCTTTTTTCATATGGAAGCCGACTGCTGGTGGAATTTCAAGCGGGGACGGCAAGTATTCTACAATCGCGTCGATAAGCGGCTGTATAGCGCAGTTTTTGCGGGCAGAACCGCACAAGAAAGGAACAATCTCGCGGGCAATTGTGCGGCGGCGGATTTCTGCGCGGAGCTTGTCCTCCGGCACTTCCTCGCCACTAAGATAAAGCTCTGCAAGCTCGTCGTTACCGGACGCAATCTCGTCAAGAAGTTTTTCGCGCCATTCCTGTGCCGAAGCAAGCCTTTCAGCTGCGATGTCGCTTTCAAGAATCGTCTCGCCCTCGTCTGATGGGTCAAAACGGTATTCCTTCATCTTTATAAGGTCAACGACACCTTCAAAGTTGCTCTCCGCGCCTATCGGAATTTGAAGAGCAACAGGATTCGCCTGGAACTTCGCTTTAACATCATCCATCGCGCCGAAAAAATCAGCTCCGATGCGATCCATCTTGTTTACGAAACAAATGCGCGGAACGTTGTATTCATCTGCCTGCTTCCAAACTGTCTCTGTCTGCGGCTGAACGCCGCCAACAGCGCACAAAACCGCAACTGCGCCGTCAAGCACGCGAAGAGAACGCTCAACCTCAGCTGTAAAATCAACGTGGCCTGGGGTGTCTATAATGTTTATCTGATGATCTTTCCAATATGTTGTTGTCGCCGCACTCTGAATAGTGATACCGCGCTCCTGCTCCTGGCTCATCCAGTCCATTGTCGCCGCGCCGTCATCAATCTCGCCTATACGATGAATCTTTCCTGTATAATAAAGAATACGCTCTGTCGTCGTCGTTTTTCCGGCATCGATATGAGCCATAATTCCGATATTCCGCATTTTATCCAATGACATAAAAACCCCTCGCCACAAAAGCAGCATACGAAAAGTGCCACCTTTTTCAAACCGCCTTGCGGTATCTGCAAAAATCCGAAGCATACGGCGACACTAGCATCATTCATAAAGTGGAGTTCGCTCTGGGCGACACTCACAGATTTTGTCACTATATCAGAAAAAACGAATAAAGGGAATCGCTAAAACAAGCCGATTTTCCACACTATCTAGGATTGTAAATTGCCTTAAATTGTCTTATGAACAAAACAAATTAATTTGTAGTAAAATTTACTGTTTCGTGTTATAATTATTTATATTTATGATAAAAAGCAGAGACAAAGAAAAAAAGGAGTTGTAAAAAATGTACAGTCTGGAAGATTTAGCGGAACATCTGAAAACTAAGCACAACTTGCCGGTTCAAGAAAACCAGATTCAAGATTTGCGCAACATAGGCTATTATCATGGATATAAGGGATATCGATTTATCCGCAAATCTAGCAACCCGATTAAATTTACCGCATTCTCACAGATTGTTGACTTGAACAATTTTGACATGCAACTTAAAGGTCTTTTCTACCCAAATCTTATGTTCATTGAAAATGCACTTAAGAGTTATGTACTTGAAGCAACTCTCGCAGACTGCCAATCAGAAAAACTAGCTGAAATTTACAAAAAAGGACTCACTTATTTTAAGGACTTTAAAGCAGGCAGTAAGAATTATAAATATGAATTCAAAAAGCGCATGGATTTGGAAATGCGGATTACAAACGCCTTAATAAGAGATTATATGTCTGACAAAGCAATTGAAACACATTTTTATGACAACGATAAAGACATTCCAGTTTGGGCGGCATTTGAAAGTCTGACGCTTGGAGAATTCGGAACATTTTTTGCCTGTGCGAATAGAAATATAAAGCTGAATGTGTCAAAAATGCTTAACTTGCCCACGAATTTAGACAGTGACGGTTCTTTATTGTGTGATATAATCTTCTGTCTGAAAGATTTAAGAAACGCCATAGCCCATAACGGAACTATTTTTGATACTCGTTTTGCACCTCGAGAGATTCCAAACCGTTTAAAGAAGCTTATAGAACAAAACATGAATATTCCGAACATAGATTTTAAATATATAATTACCTATGTTGCATTAACTATTTATATTATGAACAAACTTGGAGAAACCAGGAAATGCAAAAGTTTTTTGAATGAATACGAAAAATTTACAAAAATGCTTAAAGCAAATGTTCCGCACGATGCGTTCATTCAAATATCTGGTTCACAAGAATCATCTGCTATAGAAATCATAAAAGAATATCTGGGCATAAAGCAAAACCAAGCAGCTGAATAAGGTCTTGACTTATAATTGAATGTTATGTATATTTTTAACAGGTGATACGGATTAACCTTCGGGTGACATTCGTGAGGTAACCGGATGCGTCGGGTTACCTTTTTTTATTTCTATTGATTGCGGTGGAGCCTTCGGGCGACACGAAAAAAGCCCTGTGGAGAATTACACCACAGGGCTTAAATTTTCTTTATTCACCGAAACGATGAATTAGAGCCAGCTTATATTTATGGTCTGGAGTTGTATAATCCTTTTTGCCTTTGTCAAAGTCAAAGAAATATACAGCATCATTGTCCTTTTTAGTTGAAGACCAGTATTTGCCAGTAAGCTGCACTGCGTTCGGAAGTTCCCTGTTATTATAAATTTGTTCAAGCTGTTCGATGGTGGGAATTGACCAGTCTTTTGAATAAACAGGACTGCCGTTACAAGTGTATGATTCTGCAATTTTTTCTGCCTCTTCGAAAGTCTTTTCTTCCAAACTATCCCCAATGCCGTATAACGAATCTGCGGTACTTCCTTTTATGCATATCGTTGCAACGTGTCTATCATTTTTTTTGTTAACAGAACCATCGGCACAAATTCTATCACCTATATTTATATCTTTTACAAAAGAAAACTCTATTTTGTCATATATTTTTTTCATCTCTGTTTTCACATATTCAAAATTTTCGATATGCTTATCAATTGCTTTATCTATTTCGTTAATAACATCTTTACATGCAAAAATATTTTCAATCAATAGCTCAGCTTTAAATGAATTACAAGCTGCAACTAGCGTATCATATCTGTCTGTCAGTATCGAATATTTTTCTTCTAAACTCTTTTTTAATTGTTTTACGGCTGAAGGTTCTTTTTTTATTTCTTTAAAACGCAGACGACAATGCATTACAAAAGCAATTTCTGAATCTTGTCTTTCATACTCTTCTTCGCTAAGAAAATAAAAACGATCGGAATCTTCATATCCTATCCATGTTGGGGGTTGGTCCTCATACAAAAGGCTGGGGTCTTCTTTTCTATTATGATTTCCCCTTCTTATCAATTCTATAAAATCATAAAAATTGTAATAAATATTACTATTTTCAACGCGATAATCGAAAAGGTCAGACAAGCATACAACATCACGTCTGTTCAAAAACGCACTCATCTGTAAAACATGAACGATTTTCTGCCATCTTGTATCCACGAAATAATCCCGATTGTATGAAATAAGCCTTTTTACTCCGTCACTCAATCTAATTTTTTTGATTTCTTTTTGCATTTCATCTACTTCTTCCATTGAAAAAAGCAAAGATTTCTGCTCTTCGGTAGGAACAAGTTTTGGAATATCACTGGTAATGAAATCAAAAAAATTTTCGTCCGGTGTTCTCGACATATTGAACTCTTGTACCCCCTCTTCAAAACAGGGAATAGAAAAGTTTTCATCATTGTAAAATTCAATAAAAGCAGCTGAAACATGGCGATAAACAAAACCTTTAAGATTTCCATTCAAGGCTATTGGCTGCTTGGCTAGTGTAAAAAGCAGGAGTTGTTTAATTGCATCTTCTTGTCCGTACAAGCCTTGATTGAGATACTCTAAAAGAGCTTTGATTCTGTTCGGATAATCTTTCTTGTTAATTTCAGTTGTCTTCATTTTCTTCTCCTATTTTATGCATCTGCCTTACAAGATGGTGCATTAAATCTCTTGCATCTATATTATAGCTCCAGTTTTCGTCAAATGTTTGAATAACATTTTGATTGCCGGAATCACCAATAACAAGCGAATAAAACTTTGTCTCTTTTTTTTGCTCAGTTTTTATATCGTTTTTCATGGTTTCAGAAAACTCGCCCATAATCATATCGCTAACAACAAGAACGTCTGCATTTTTCCATTCGTTAGTCTGCATTAGTTCAAGCGACTTTTCAAGCGCGGGGCTTGCGTCCGTACCTCCGTTAAAAGACATGCGCAAAAAATCGATAAGTTCTGTAAGCCCGTTGGATTTTTCAAAATCAGATAAATCCTGTACTTCTATTCCTGTGGAGAACGAAATTAAAAAGCATTTACGGTCTTCGTCAAGGCATTTTTTTGCAAGAGCAAACGTGATAGTCTTGGCAACGCGCTCCGGCGTGCCATGCATAGAGCCGCTTGTGTCCACACAAATTATGACAGGCCCTTTCTGTTCCGTTTCTTTTTTTGCAACCTCAACTTCTTCTGTGGTTGTTTCGGTACGGTACGATTTTTGCCGGTTTGTGTAAGCATACGAAAGCAGCTTGTTCTCTGCGAATTTCTGTGCAAAATAGAGCTTTGTCGCATTGTTCTGCGACATAGCAAGCTCCGTTGGCAAAGTTGAAGAAATCTCGCCGCTCAAGCGCAAACCGCTGATTTGACCACGGTACGCAGGCTTTGGATGGTATTCTGTTTTTAGCTCGACTTTTTCGCGAAGTTCTTTCTCGTATCGTTCGGTTTCTGCTTCCTGTCGACCAATTAAATCTGCAAGTTCTTTTAACGATTCGTCGTTTTCAAGGATGTCTGCAAAATCTTTAAGAATTTCAAAGCCATAGTCATTGAAATTGCCCATAGACAAATCCCATAAACGACCAAATTTTTTGATAAACGGAGAAAGCACATCTTCAAGCTTTTTGAACTGCGCTATTTTTTTGTACAGTTCTTCAAGATATTCACGTCGTTTTTTGTCGATTTTTTCAAGCTGCCATGCTGTGTACCTCTCTGTTAGAGATTTTTGCAAATCAGATTTGAGGTTTCGCGCAATAATTTCTTGTTCGTGCTTGGGATCTAATTTTTTTGTTTTATTCAGAAGCGAACGTAAGTTTATCTTTGCTTTATAATTCAGTGCCTGGGTTTTGTCATTTTGGGCTTGTTTAAGAATTTCATCGTATTGTTTTTGGTAAAAATCAAAATTGGCAGAATTGTTTTTGCCAGTTTTGGTGGAATAAAGATTATTTTTATGCACTGCAAGATTTTTTAGCAAATCTTCATCTGACTGCCTTTGTATGCTGCTTACAAAAAGATTCTCATAATAAAATGGATTCTCTGGATTGGTAATTTCAGTTTCATCGTAAGCATTTTGCAGCGTTTCAAGAATTTCTGACTGAATCTGCTGATTAAGCTCGGTATGTTTTTTTGCAAAATCAAACAGCGATTCTTTCAAAGAATTCTCTGTTCCAAAGAATTTCTGGATTTCTATTGAAGATTGAGTTTCCGAAAAATCTAGTTTTTCATTATCTGCAAGCGATAAATCCATTTTGTCGGCAAGAGCCTGTGTAAGACGCTTTCGCTCAAGTTCATTACCGAACTTTGAAGAGCCGAACTTTTCAAACTTACGGATTTCTTTGCGTGTTGAATAGCTTTTTTCAACGTTTTTCTGCAATTCTGCTTTGGCTTTGTCTGAAAAATTAAAGAATTTCTGCCAATTCGCCTCAATTTCCTCAGCAGGAAAATCTGCCGTACTGTGTGCAATTGCATTCCGCACATTTTTGCTTTCACGCAAGAACGAAAAACCTTTGTAATTAATGTCTTCACTGCTTTCGTGAAAACTTCGAATTCGCTCGTTGAGCCATGAAATTTGTTCTTCGCCCAATGATTTGATTCTTGGCACGGTCGGATACTTCTGTTTGATTTTTTCTAGCTCGCCCAAAGCCAAAAGAGAATAATGTCTTGATTTTTCAGAAATTGCGTTCGCCATATCTACAATGCCAATTTACGGATAAGCAGTACGTTAAACTTATGGTCTAAAGTCGTGTAATCTACTTCTCCACTTTCATAATCCAAACAATATGCAGATGCAGAATCCTTAATAGATGAACTCCAGTACTTTCCAGCAAGTCCAAACTCATTTTCATCGGAAGAATTTTGATATATTTGTTTCAGTTGCTCAACAGTAGGAAGCATCCAACCAGAACTGTACGGCTCAGAAAAGTTTTCTTTTTGTCCATAATTTTCGGCAAACTTCTTTGCATCTGAAAAATCCATCTCATCAAAATTTTCCCAAGCAATTCCGTAGGCACTAGCTGTTGTGTCGCCTTTCAAACATACTTTTGCAATGATATCATCGTCATCATCTTCTTCAGAGCCACTTTTGTAAGTTCCGTCTTTTAAGATAATGTCGCAAAGTTCAAAATCTGATTTGACGTTTGCATCAGAAGCATATCTCTCGTGCTGTTCTTTTAGTTTGAGCTTTTTATCTTCCAACGTTTTGATTGACTCATCAATTTTGTTCATAAGAATCGGACAGTATTTGCTCGTATTAGCAAAAACATTCTCTGCAAACGGTTTTTCGTTTTCTGCCCTGAAGTCTTGTAATTCTTTGATTTCTGCGTCAATCTGCTCAACAATCGGGGTGTACTCTTCTTTGTCGAAAGTTTCCATTATGGTCTTTTTTGCAACAGGTTCTAACAGTTTTAGCTCAAGATAGTCTTTTGCGGGAACAGCAGGAACAGCTTTTGTTTTGTTGACAGTGAATTGCCAATAACAACTAATATTATCGCCATCTTTAGAAAAACTGTAACGAGTGTATCTACTCCCATCTTTTTTAAATATATAATGTTCTGAATAGTCACTTTCTTCTACACCAACATACCAAATTTCTCCATTATCTTTTCTAGTACATTCATAAAAGTCTTCATTATCTATAGTCTTAATAATTTCTTCCGCAGGTTTCTCTGCCACCGCAGGAATATGAATTTCATCAAACCACTCTTCATCGACCAAATCCTTAAATTCATCAACCTGATCAGAAATGTCATCAATTGCAGTCGCTTTTCCAATTCCATTCTGCTTCAAAATCTTTTCTATAATTCCACCTACTTCATTGTGCTGCATATCAGTATTCCAAATTGCGTACTCAATCAGAGAGCAGTCCATTAAATCTACGGCATCGCGACCGTTCAAAAATGCGCTTGTTTTTAGAATATGCACAATCTTTTTCCAGCGGCGGTCTGAGACATAATAAGCTTCATCATTTTTGTGTTTTTTGTCATTGTTAAGAAGTACAAGTTCTTTTCTGATTTCCTTGATTACTTCAATTGCTTCATTACTCAGTTCAATCTTGTTGATTTCTTCCTGCCATTTCTCTACATCATCAATTTTTAAAAGGTTAGGAGCAATCTTGGAATAAGAATCTTTTCGCTCATTTTCTATTTCTTCTTTTGATTTTTTTTCATCAGAATCATCAATAACTTTGAAAAAATCATCTTCTTTTTCAACAGGATTTACGAACACGCGTAATATAAATCTGTCCCACAAGGCTTCAAGACCACGGTTCTTTTCAGGGAGCTCATTACTTGCAGAGGCAAGCGAAACAAGCGGAACTTTCACAACTTTACTTCCGTTGTGATATTTCTTTTCATTTACAATCGTGAGCAGTGTATTCAAAATCGCAGGACCGCTCTTCCATATTTCATCAAGAAAGGCGACTTTAGCACTTGGAAGATAGCCTTCTGTCTGCCTTTCGTAACGGCTTGGCTTTTCGTTGAGGGCAGAAAGATCAACCGGACCGCAAATTTCATCCGGCGTAGAAAACTCGTTCATCAAATATTCAAAGTAACTGCCGTTTTCTGTGGTAAAGTTTCCGTCTTTATAAAAGTCACTGAAAGCGGCGGCAATGCGTCTGCTAATCATAGACTTTGCGGTTCCGGGCGGTCCCATAAAGAAAATGCTTTCGTTAGCAACAGCACTCAAAAGAGCAAGCCTTACCGCTTCTTCTTTGCCGTAAAGATTCTGGTTCAGATATGTAAGAAGAGCTTTTATACGCCCCTGAATTGAAGAATCTTGTTGTTTTTTTATCCGAATAACTTGATGTTGTTTTCCTTCTGGAATAAACACATCGAAAAGCTTTGAATCCAAAAGAATTTTTTCATATGAATCTGCTTCAAACAAATCATATATTTCATCTTTCTTAAATCCTGTCATCTGAATAACTTTTGCGAGAGGCACTTCATTCGTGTTTTTTTCTGTGCAACAATCGTTATATGCATTTACAATCTTTTTAAGAACTTCCTCTTTCGTCATCATTCTGCTCCTTTACTCATATTAGTATCATTATAACATACAGTTGACACTTTTTATCTCATTTCTTCAGCTTATGCAAAAAATTCCGCATAGTTCTGCTTGCATCCGTTTTGTTGCGCCCGAACATAGCAGCCACTTCTTCTTGTGTCATCATTTTCCTATCAGACAAAAATCGGTTCAAAACATCACGTGCCCTTTCTGTTTTGGTGAAGGTACAGTTCTCAAACAATTCAGGAATCTGTTTGCTGTCAATTTTTGCGTTTTCAATTTCATTCAAAATTTGACGCGTAAGCAATGCGGAAAGATACGGCTTTACTCGTTCTTGTTCACGAGCAAATTGATTATCAAAACCACAAAGTACTTGCTTAAATTCCGAAATCGCAACAATTTCATCATCATGTTTTACGTAACGGTTTGCTTCAAGAGCTGCATCAGTGTCGAAAAGTGAAACTTCATCACCATCTGATGAAACGATGTTTTCACTCTGCACTTTCGACAGAGTGTACCATGCAACAAGTTCCGCAATTTCTTTTTCTTCACAACCACACATGCCAGCTAGTTTTTGCTGTATCTCTGTCTGCTCAATATCTTTTCCGTATTCGGCCGCATACCGTAGGAATTGCATTATACGCAGCTCTTTTTGATCGGGTAATTCAATTATCCTTCTTTCAAAAACAGTATTACTCTCGTTCGCTCTGCGGATTTCCTGCTTCAGAGCTGCGGAAATGTATTTTATGTAATTCTCTGCGTTCCCATGAAAAGCCGTAAGGCTTAACTCCACACAGTCCATTATTTCTGCAGTCGCGTTCTTTAACCGATTCTCGCTGAATACTAGTTTTGCCCAACGCCAGATATAATCCGCAAGTTTTGTACGTAGTGAGATAAACTCGGCATTGCTTTTATTACGGGTAGAAGCTTCAAATGCAAAGATTTCTTCTGCCGTCTTTGTAATTTTGGCTTCAAGCTGATTTTTGTCCATCGATAAAAACTCCTGAAACCGTCTTACAATGCAAAAAATGCATCTAATGCTTTTAACGCCTCTTTTCCACTAGAAGCTTCCATTGCTCCCATCAGGTTGTTCAAATAATAAAGCGAAGTCACATCGTATAGTTCAGGGTTCTCTGGATAAAACTTACCATCATCATGTTTTACAAAATCAACTTTTCCGTAAACGACTTTTCTAACATCTGCATCAAAAAACTTTTCTGCAAAAGTTAGAACACACATCAGTACCATAGGAAGCGGTTTTTGCCCAAAAGTGATATCTGCATACACTTCCGATTCCTGCTCTATTTTCGAAAGCATGTCTCTAAGCCGTTTTTCATGGTTTTGCTTTGTTTCCACAAAATCAGTGTCTATCGTTTCATAAGTGATTTTCGCACCGATTTTCGCATTGATTTCATCAAGTTCCTGCTGAAAAAGCCCAGCATTTTTACCGGAATTGCCTTTTTCTGTCACAGTTTTTAAAAGCACAACTTTTACGTTGTCATCTTTTTTCACCTTTTCCGCAAGAACTGCGTTTATTGGGAAAACAACTTTACCACTGTATGCACAGTTTGCATTGCCGGTGTTGGCATAACACTGAGCATCACTCTCGACTTTGATTTCTTTCATCGGGATATCCACAAATACAATCTTTTTCATTCTATCTTCAATCTCCTATACTATCATTTATCTTTCTATCACTATTAACTTCAAGAATAAGCTCGACCTCTGAAATAGTAAGATTTGCTTTTTTCGCTATCTCGGCTGTCGACCATCCTTTCTCTCCAAGTTCGGTAACTAATTCAATAGTTGAACTCATACTTCTGTTTCTCATGATTTCCCCTTACGTTGGCTTCTGCAATAATATAAACACTAATCATCAATTTCTAATTGTCAGTTCACAACAGTTCTATATTTCATTAATAATGATAACATCACTTATAACATAGCGCTACCGTCTGCCTATAGTTAGTGTCAATTCTGCGAGAAGTTGACAGTTTTTTATAAAAAAATGTGTCAGGGGTAATTGGGAAAGGGATTGTAGGGGCAGCCCGTCAGGGCTGTTCGTCCGAGCAGCCAGCTTGGACGAATGGAGCGCAGTTAGCGCGGAACCCCGAAAAGCCCGGCGGCATTAGACGACAGGCGCATGCCGATTCCCCCATAAAAAAAATCTTGAATTATGAGCGAATCGTAAGTATCTTTAAAGAATGGACACAAATGAGAATCCGCCCGAGAACGTGGGCTTAGAAAATACATCGCTGCCGTCCGTGTGGGACAGGCAGCTTGCCGAAAACAGCGACTTCTACAAAATGGCGTTCCAGTTCCAGCAGATAATGATGGTCTACGAGAGCGCGATTAAGCAGCTTGAGACAAAGCTTGATATCCTTAACAAAGAGAATAAGGTGCTTGGCAGGCGAAACCCGATTGAAACGGTAAAATCACGTATAAAATCGCCGGAGAGCATCGCGAAGAAACTTGAGAAAAAGAAGCTTCCTGTTACGTTCCAATCGATGATGGCGAACCTTACAGACATTGCAGGCGTGCGTGTTATATGTCCTTATATTTCAGATATTTATGCAGTGCGCGACATGCTGCTTAAACAGCCCGATATTCAGCTTATCGAACAGAACGACTACATCGAGTCGCCTAAAGAATCTGGCTACAGGAGCCTACATCTTGTTATAGAGATTCCGGTTTATCTTTCAGAAACGGTTCACAAAGTCAAGGTTGAGATTCAGCTTAGAACTATCGCAATGGATTTTTGGGCTTGTCTTGAGCATGAGCTTCGCTACAAAACTACGACTAAGGTGCCGGACAGCGTAAGGCGCGAGCTTTTCCGGGTTGCGGAGACGATAGCGATGACAGACAGGGAGATGGAAGAAATCGCGTTCGAGCTTCAGGCAATAGAGTAGATTGGTCGGAGTTTCGGCGCAGGTTGCGCAACAATTGCATTCGGCGCCGGTTGTGGCGCAAATTCAGAGGAAAATATGACGGAAATTGTTGCTAAATACGGAAATATCCTCACAAAAATCGCGCTTTTCGAGGGCTTCACCGATGAAGAACTTTCAGCAGCCCTAGAAAGCCTTAAAGCAAGCGTTTCAAAATACAAAAAAGGCGATTTCGTTCATCCGTCGGGAACTCCGCTCAAAAAATTCGGATTTTTGCTTTCCGGCGTGATCCAAGTGTGCATGGACGACATAAACGGCAACCGCATGATTATGGCGAATGTCGCGGAAGGTGAATCGTTCGGTGAGTCGCTTTCTTTTTTGAAAGTGAAGGAATCGCCTGTTTACATTCAGGCAGCCGAAGCTTCACAAATACTGTGGCTTTCGCCCGACGTTTTTTTTGAGGGCGGCTCCACCGATTTTGAGCGCGTTCTTAGGCGGAAGTTAACGGAGCTTTTGGCGTT
>JAEEGL017067612.1_pt1 | contig 13444 bp, 11 predicted proteins | sample 9134231 | NCBI WGS metagenome assembly JAEEGL01 (sample SAMN16246548, study PRJNA631951) | gut metagenome | biome: gut microbiome; feature: rumen; material: fiber-attached | host: Bos | place: Iran: Karaj | collected 2018-10 | reverse complement strand
CGCGCATTTCCCTGGACGGAGGTCCTGACGGGCTTCTGTTTTACAGAAAGATAGCGGCAATGGCGGACAGGTTTATGCGGCCCGGAGGATACATTTATCTGGAGACCGGTTTCGACCAGACGGAAGATGTATCCGCGCTTCTTGCCGGCCGCGGCTTTACTGAGATTAAGGTGTTTTCCGACTATGGCGGCAACCCGCGTGTAGTCTGTGCCAGAAAAGGTGTCATGTAATATGTTTGAAAAACTCGATGATGTCCTGCTCCGTTATGAAGATATTTCAAGAGAACTGGAAGATCCGGGCGTAGTGGCGGACCAGAAGCGTTTCCGCTCCCTGATGAAGGAGCAGAGCGATATCCTTCCCCTTGTAGAGACATACGGATCCTACAAGAATTCCCTGTCTGCTCTGGATGATCTCATGGAAATGATAGATACAGAACAGGATGCCGAGCTCAAAGAGCTTGCCCGACAGGAATTCTCCGATGAAAAAAAGAATTCGGAAAAACTGGCTGAAGACCTGAAAAGGCTGCTCCTGCCAAAGGATCCCAATGATGACAAAAACGTTATTATCGAGATCAGGGCTGGTGCCGGCGGTGATGAAGCCGCCCTGTTCGCGGGCGAGATCTACAGAATGTATGTGAAATATGCCGATTCCCACAGGTGGAAGACTGATATCGTCGATTACGAGGAGATCGGGATCGGCGGGATGAAATCCGTCAGTTTCATCATCAGCGGGAAGGGCGCCTGGTCAAGGCTGAAATATGAATCCGGTGTTCACAGGGTACAGCGGGTACCGGAAACGGAATCAGGCGGCAGGATACACACTTCGACCATCACCGTCGCGGTAATGCCGGAAGTAGATGACGATATTACCATAGAGATACCGGACAAGGATATCCGTATCGACGTGATGCGGGCCTCCGGAAACGGAGGGCAGTGCGTCAATACAACAGACTCCGCTGTACGGCTGACACATTATCCGACAGGCATCGTTATTTACTCCCAGACGGAGAAATCCCAGCTGCAGAACAAGAACAAGGCTTTCGCACTGCTGCGGTCCAAACTGTACGATCTGGAAATGCAGAAGCGCCATGACGAGGAAGACCGGCTCAGGCGTTCGCAGATAGGGACCGGGGACAGGTCTGAAAAGATAAGGACTTATAATTTTCCCCAGGGCAGGGTCACGGACCACAGGATAAAGCTGACCCTGTACAACATTGACCAGATCATGAACGGGTCGCTGGACGATATCATCGATCCCCTGATCACAGCCGACCAGGAGGCTAAACTTTTAAGACTGGAAGAGGACGAATATGCAGCTGGATGAATGCAGGAAAAAGATCGATGTTATAGATGATAAGATCAGGAAACTGCTGGAGGAAAGACTGGATGTTTCGGCAGAAGTAGCACAGTTTAAGGCTGCAAACGATCTGCCGGTGTATGTTCCGGAAAGAGAAAAAGAAAAGCTGAAAGCACTGACCGCGGATGCCGGCAGCAGATTTGACGAGCTTGCCCTGCGGGAGCTTTTTTCCCAGATCATGGCGATCAGCAGGAAGAAGCAGTACCAGGTCCTCGAAGCGGACAACAGGATCACCGGTTCCTCTTTTGAAGAGGTGGAGAGCCTGTTTTTCGACGGTATGAGGATCTGTTACCAGGGCGCGGAAGGATCCTATTCCGAGGAGGCTTCCGCAAGCTTTTTTGAAGATCATGGCAGTCTGTTCCATGTGGATACCTTTAAGGACGCGATGGCGGCTATCGAGGAAGGCCTCGCCGATTATGCCGTGCTCCCGCTGGAGAATTCAACTGCTGGATCGATCAGGGAAAACTACGATCTGCTCTCAAGATTTGAGAATTATATCGTCGGCGAAAAGATACTCAATGTGCGCCAGTGCCTGATGGCAAAGGAAGGGGCGGATATCGACGGGATAAGGACCGTATATTCACATCCGCAGTCACTGATGCAGTGTGAACGCTTCCTTGGCGGGCACCCCGGCTGGAGACAGGTCAGCATGAAGAACAATGCTTATGCCGCCGCCAAAGTAGCCGCGGACAATGATCTGTCACAGGCAGCGATCGCCTCGGCAAGGGCTGCGAAGCTGTACGGCCTCCATATCCTGCAGGAAGAGATCAATCACGAAAAGAACAACGCCACGCGCTTCATCATCGTAAGCGGCAGAAAGATCTTCGTCAAAGGCGCGGGCAAGATCAGTATAATGTTGGAGATCCCGCATACCAGCGGTTCTTTGTACGGTATACTTTCACACTTTATCTACAACGGGCTGAATATGACCAGGATAGAAAGCCGTCCTATCGAGGACAGGGCTTTTGAATACTGCTTCTTTATTGATTTTGAAGGCAGCCTGAACGACGCTTCCGTCCGGAACGCATTAAGAGGGCTGCGGGACGATGCCAGAAGCATGAAAGTGCTCGGCAATTACTGATTATTGCCGCCGGCCCTGCCGGCAGGCATAATATATATTAGATCTAGCCGCACTGAAACCTGAGACATCAGGAAAAGGAATGAAGCAATGTCCAAGCATTTATTCGCCGCGATCGATGCGGGCAGTTATGAACTGGGACTTGGGATCTTTGAAGTCTCTTCCCAGGGAACCATAAAACAGCTGGAAGACCTGCGCAGGACGATCGACCTGGGTACGGACACCTATAATACCGGTAAACTGTCCCAGCTCCACGTTTCCATGATGACGGATACTTTACGGGAATTCAAGAAAGTCATGGACAGTTACGGGGTGGAGGCATACAAGGCTTACGGGACCAGCGCCATCAGGGAAATGGATGATGCGCATATCATCCTTTCCAGATGGGAAAGGGACAGCGGTATCCATATCGACGTACTGAGCAATTCCGAACAGCGTTTTCTGAACTATAAGGCTCTTGCGACAAAAAGCAGGAACTTTACGGAGATCATTAAAAAACCCTCCGCGATAGTGGATATAGGAGGAGGCAGTATCCAGATCTCGTTATTTGACCAGGAAAAACTGGTAACGACACAGAACCTGAAACTCGGCGTGCTCAGGATCCAGGAACAGCTCCGCCGGATCGACGCTCCGAATTACGAAGTCGAAGGACTGATCGTTGAGCTGGTGAGCTCACAGCTGGCCGTTTTTGAAAAAATGTACCTGAAAGACCGGCAGATCCGGAATATCATCGTTATCGACGATTATATCTCCAGAGTGGTCGTCGGAAAGGAATATGCCTCTCCTGAAGCCGGACCGGGATTTATCACGGCGGACGGTTATTTCCGGTTCATTGAGATGATCCACCAGTATAACCGCCAGGCGATCGCAATGACGCTGGGGATAACGGAAAGGGATATTCCGAACCTTTACATTGCCGCGATCATGGTCAGGTGCATACTGAAAATGATGAATGCGGAGATGATGTGGGTCCCCGGCGTTTCGCTCTGTGACGGGATCGTGTATGAATACGCAGAAAAGAAAGGCTTTGTCAGACAGCCCCACAGTTTTGAGGATGATATCCTTGCCTGCGCCCAGGATATACGGAAAAGGTACAAGGGCAGCCGGGTGAGGAGCGAGACCATCGGCAATATCGCGCTGAAGATATTTGACGCGACGAAAAAGTTCCACGGCATGGGGAAAAGAGAACGCCTTCTGCTGCAGATCAGCGCCATTCTCCATGACTGCGGCAAATATATCAGTATGGTCAACCTGGCAGAGTGCAGTTACGGAATCATTATGGCAACGGAGATCATCGGGCTTTCCCATCGTGAACGCGAAATGGTGGCCAATGTCGTAAAGTACAACCACTCTGAATTCAAATATGCGTCGCACACTGCCGGCGGAAGCTTTGATCTTGAAACATATCTTACGGTGGCAAAGCTTACTGCCATTATAAGAGTCGCCAACGGGCTGGACCGGTCCCATAAACAGAAATTCAAAGACCCGCAGGTGGCATTAAAGGACGGGAAGCTTGTGATCTCCGTCGGAGCAGGAGAGAATGTTACCCTTGAAAAGGGGCTGTTCGAAGGCAGAGCTGATTTCTTTGAAGAGATCATGGGCATCAGGCCGATCATCAGACAGAGGAAGAGGTAGTCAATGGCTGATACAGTAAAGAATAACAGGCAGAAAACGGACCTCCGCAGTCCGGAGTACTACATTAACCGCGAGCTGAGCTGGCTCGAATTCAATACCCGCTGTCTTTCCGAAGCGAGGAATCATGAGAACCCGCTTTTTGAACGGCTGAAATTCCTGAGCATAACGGCTTCCAACCTGGACGAGTTCTTCATGGTCAGGGTCGCATCCCTGATCGATATGGTCAATGCCGGATATCAGAAAAAAGATATAGCCGGACTGACGGCCGAAGAGCAGCTGAAAAAGATCGGAAAGAAGGCAAGAGAGTTCGTTGAGCTTCAGTACTCGACCTATAACCGTTCATTCCTGCCGCTGCTTCTGCAGGAAAAACTTGAATTCGTGGAAGAATATACGGATCTTACCGACGACGAGAAAGCGTTTGCCGAACGGTATTACCGCGAGGAAGTATTCCCGGTCCTGACTCCGATGGCTGTTGATTCTTCACGCCCGTTCCCGCTGGTCAGGAACAGGACGCTGAACATGGCCGCTCTTTTGAAGCCAAGGACAGATGAAGACGGAAATGTGCCCAGGCTGGTCAGGAATGCGAAAAAACACGAGGACGAGCTTGCCCTGGTGCAGGTCCCTTCCGTACTGCCCAGGGTCATCGTACTGGGAAGAGGTGAAGGGGACGGCTCACCGCTGCGCATCATGCTCCTCGAAAACCTGATCCGGTATATGATGCCGGGCCTTTTCCAGCGATACCAGATCCAGAGCTGCGGTACGTTCAGGATCATGCGCAGTGCGGACCTTTCCATCGAAGAGGATGAAGAAGGAGATCTTTTAAAGGAGATCGAGAAACAGCTGAAAAAACGCCAGCGCTCCCAGGTGATCCGTCTGGAATATGAATCCGGCATGGATAAAAAACTGGTCAGGCGCCTCGTAGATAATCTCAAAGTGTCGGAGGATGCCAGATATCCTATCGACGGCCCTATTGACCTTACATTCCTCATGAAAGTGTACGGCCTCGAAGGATTTGACCATCTTAAGGAACACGGGTATGCAGGACCGGTCGAGAACCCTGCGTTCCTGAACCCCGGTAGTGTTTTTGAAAAGATCGCGAAAAAGGATATACTGCTGCACCATCCTTATGAATCCTTCGATCCTGTTGTGGCTTTTGTTGAAGAGGCTGCTTCTGATCCTGATGTGCTGGCGATCAAGCAGACACTTTACCGTGTCAGCGGCAATTCACCGATCATCGCCTCGCTCTCGAAAGCTGCCGAAAACGGGAAGCAGGTAACGGTACTGGTCGAACTGAAGGCACGGTTCGATGAGGAACACAATATCCTCTGGGCAAGAATGCTGGAAAAAGCCGGAGCCCATGTCATTTACGGCCTGGTAGGCCTGAAGACCCATTCCAAGATCACGCTGGTCGTCCGGCGTGAAGAGGACGGTATACGGCGGTATGTACACCTGGGTACCGGAAATTACAATGACTCCACCGCGAAGCTATATACGGATATCGGGCTTTTGACATGCGACCGGCAGACCGGCGAGGATGCCACAGCTTTCTTTAATATGATTTCCGGTTATAATGAACCGGCATCCTGGAACAAACTGATCCTCGCACCGCTCTGGATGAAAAAGCGCTTCCTTGACCTTATACACCGTGAAAGGGACAACGCCCTTTCAGGCGCCGAATCCGGTATCATCGCCAAAATGAATTCACTGTGTGATCCGGATATTATGGAAGCGCTGTATGAAGCGTCCTGCGCCGGGGTAAAGATAGAGCTGATCGTCAGGGGCATCTGCTGCATAAGGACAGGTATTCCCGGTGTATCCGAGAATATCAGCGTCCGTTCGATCGTCGGCAACTTCCTTGAACATGCAAGGATATTCTGTTTTAAAAACGCCGGCGCTTATGAGATCTATGCAGGCAGCGCCGACTGGATGCCGCGGAATCTTGACAGAAGGGTGGAGATCGTGTTCCCCCTTGAAGACGAGGAACTCAAGGCAAAGGCAATGCATATACTGACCAGCCAGCTATCGGATACTGAAAAGGCGCATATCATGCAGCCCGACGGCACTTATGCGAGAGTGGACAGGAGAGGAAAGCAGGCGGTCAATTCACAGCAGCTGTTCGGCGATGAAGCCAAAGCTGCCGTGAGAGAGATCAGAAACGCAGACAGGTCAACAAGAGTATTCATTCCGGAAACCGGACAGAAAGGCTAACAGAATATATGGGTGGATTTTTCGCAGCTGCATTAAAGGAAGATTGTGTATTTGACCTTTTCTTCGGAACAGATTATCATTCCCACCTCGGGACCAGGAGGGCGGGACTCACCGTATACGGCGAAAAAGGGTTTGACCGTTCGATCCACAGTATAGAGAACTCGCCATTCAGGACGAAGTTCGAATCCGAGATCCATGAGATGAAAGGGAACATGGGTATCGGCTGCATATCGGATTTTGAACCGCAGCCGCTTATCGTAAGGTCCCATCACGGGACGTATGCGATCACGACGGTAGGCCGTATCAACAATACTGCAGAGATCGTAGACACTATCTGTAAAGACAACCAGATCCATTTCCTGGAGATGAGCGGCGGTGATATCAACCCGACCGAACTCGTAGCGGCCATTATCAACCAGCAGGACAACATTATCGACGGCATCCGCTACGCGCAGGACCTGATCGACGGTTCCATGACTTTCATGCTGCTGACGCCGGCGGGCATTTATCTGGCCAGGGATAAAGTGGGCAGGACGCCTTTGGTCATCGGCCGGAAGGAAACAGGGTTCTGTGCTTCTTTCGAATCCTTCGCTTTCCTGAATCTGGGATACCAGCCGTACAGGGAACTGGGGCCGGGAGAGATCTGTATCATGACCCCGGAAGCTGTCACTACCCTGGCCGCACCAGGAAAAAAGATGCGGATCTGTGCTTTCCTCTGGGTCTATTACGGATATCCCTCATCCTCGTATGAAGGGGTATCCGTCGAAAAAATGAGATATGCCTGCGGAGGCAATCTGGCCGCCCGCGATAAACTTACGACCGATGATATAGACAACGTCGCCGGTGTTCCTGATTCCGGGATAGCCCATGCCATGGGATATGCCGGCAGATCCGCCATCCCGTTTTCAAGGCCGCTGATCAAATACACACCCACATGGCCCAGGTCTTTCATGCCTGTTATCCAGTCCAGACGTGACCTGATAGCGAGGATGAAACTGATACCTGTCCATGACCTCATCGAAGGCAGGCGGCTCTTATTGATCGATGACTCCATTGTCAGAGGGACACAGCTCAGGGAGACCAGCGAATACCTGTTCCTCAGCGGGGCGAAAGAAGTACACGTCCGCTCGGCCTGTCCGCCGATCATGTACGGCTGCAAATATATCAGCTTTTCCAGATCCACATCGGACCTGGAGCTGATCGCCAGAAGAATCATCCAGAAAGAAGAAGGCGGCGATGTCAGCAGGGCAGTTCTCGACGATTACGCCAATCCTGATTCCTCACGGTATGCCTGCTTGGTCGAGACGATCCGACAGCTCCAGAATTATACGACTCTGGGCTACAACAGGCTGGATGATCTGATCGACGCCATCGGCCTGCCGGCCGACATACTCTGCACATACTGCTGGACAGGAAGAGAATAGATAAATATTTCCGGCACGCCTGAAATCTATTGACAATGTTTTCAGGCGTGCTATATTAATATCATACAAATGAACATTTATTCATATGTTTAAATATGGTGATGAATTATGACAGAAGAACGCGAAAACGAGCTTTACGATCTCGCTGAATTATTCAAGGTCTTCGGTGACTCGACCAGGATACGTATACTGTTTGCCCTTATGAACAGTGATTTTTCGGTCAATGATCTGGCAGCGGAACTGCAGATGACCCAGTCGGCCGTGTCCCATCAGCTGAAGATCCTGCGGCAGTCCAGGCTGGTCAGTGCCCGGAGAGAAGGGAAGTCAATGATCTATTTTCCCGCTGACGATCATATAAGGACGATCATCGAGATGGGAATAGAACATATTCAGGAGTGAAAGGAAAAGATCATGAAAAAAAAGTACAAAGTTTATGTTGACTGTGCCAACTGTGCCGTAAAGATGGAAGATGCCATTTCGAAGATCGATGGCGTCACTTCCGCTACGGTCAATTTCATGACACAGAAGCTGACGCTGGAAGCCGATGAGGATAAGCTGGACTCTATCCTGGAAGAAGCCAAGAAGCGCTGCAAAAAGGTGGATTCTGACTGTGTTATCTACACTGACTGAGTGAAAATACAGGAAATATACCCATGCTGAACCGGAAACAGATAATAACACTGTACAGGATCATTGCAACACTGTTGATCTTCGGCGTACTCCTGATACTGCAGCATACCGGTCTGATCAGGCAGCACGCTGTTCTTTATTATCTGCTGCCATATCTTCTGATCGGATACGATATCATTATAAAGGCTGCCAGGAATATCACCAAAGGCTCCGTATTCGATGAAAACTTCCTGATGGTCATTGCGACAGCGGGTGCATTTGTGATCGGGGAATACAGTGAAGCAGTGGCTGTCATGCTTTTCTATCAGATAGGTGAACTGTTCCAGGGCTATGCCGTTGGCAAGTCCAGGGCATCCATTGCGGAAATGATGGAAATAGCCCCGGAATATGCAAATGTTTTAGATGACGGTGATATCGTCAGGATGGATCCGGACGACGTTGAGATCGGGGATACGATCGTAGTTCTTGCCGGTGAAAAGATACCGCTGGACGGAACGGTCATTGAAGGCACCTCCCATCTGGATACCGCACCGCTGACAGGCGAATCAGTGCCGAGGTCAGCCTCAGCCGGCGATAAAGTAATCAGCGGATGCCTGAACATAGAGAGCCCGCTGACGATCATTGTAGAGAAAGCATATGAAGATTCGACCGTCGCGCGCATCCTTGACCTGGTCGAAAATGCCGGAGACAAAAAGACAAGGACCGAGAGTTTTATTACCAGATTCGCCAGAGTCTATACCCCGGCCGTTACCGTCGGTGCGCTGCTCCTTGCCCTTGCCGGTCCCCTGCTCTTCGGCGGTGGTCTGTACAGCTGGATCAGGCGGGCATGTGTATTCCTGATCGTTTCCTGCCCGTGTGCCCTTGTTATTTCCGTTCCGCTCGGCTTTTTCGGCGGGATCGGGGCTGCCTCCAGGAAGGGCATACTGATCAAAGGCAGCAGCCATCTGGAGCAGATGTCAAAGGTCACATCCATGGTGTTCGACAAGACCGGTACGCTGACAAAGGGAACGTTTGCCGTTACCGGAGTCTTTCCGACCCCCGGGGGCGGGTATTCTGAGGAAAGTCTTCTGAAACTGGCCGCAAAGCTGGAATCCATGTCCGGACATCCGATCGCTGTATCTATCCGGAACGCAGCCGGTATGACGGCTGATACAGAGGGGATCAGTGAGTATACCGAGATCGCAGGCAAAGGGATAACACTTCGAATCGGCGGCAGGACCTACGCAGCCGGAAATGCAGCTTTATTTATGGAAAAAGGCATTCCTGTTCCTGCGGGAGAATACAGCGGGACAACGGTCTATATCGCAGATCTGGATGCGGAAACAGGACTTGGGGCCATCGTGATCAGCGATTTGATAAAGCCGGAAGCCGGATCTGCAATGCAGGCTCTGAAGCAGAACGGCGTCAAAAAGCTGATCCTCTTAAGCGGAGACCGGAAGGCTGCAGCGCAGGCAGTGGGAAACGAACTTAACATGGATGAGATCTATTCAGATCTTTTGCCGGGTGATAAAGTTTCAACTCTTGAAAAACTGCTGGATGAAGTGCCTCAGAAAGAGTATCTTTCGTATGTAGGAGACGGTATCAACGACGCGCCTGTACTGATGCGGGCGGATGTCGGCATAGCGATGGGGAGTCTGGGATCGGACGCAGCGATTGAGGCGGCGGATATCGTCCTGATGGATGACCAGCTCACCAAACTTACGGATCTGTTCAGGATATCCCGGAAAACGATGCGGATCGTACAAGAGAACATCGTGTTCTCGATCGGTGTCAAGGTCCTGGTCCTGATTCTGGGCGCACTCGGAGCAGCCAGTATGTGGGGCGCTGTATTTGCCGATGTGGGTGTCTGTGTGATCGCGGTACTGAACTCGATGCGTGCGCTGAAAATGTGACCTTTGAATACCAAAAACAAAGACCGCAGGATCATCCTGCGGTCTTTTTCTATGGAGCCAAGGGGATTCGAACCCCCGACCTCTGCGTTGCGAACGCAGCGCTCTCCCAGCTGAGCTATAGCCCCGGAACCAAAATTGATTATAACTTATTTTTTGATTTTGTACAGAGAAAAGTTAAAAATATTGTATTATAGAGGCAGATAGTGAAGCCATTATACAAAGGAGCAGCCGATGTTCAGAAAAATGCTCCGGTACAGACAGGAACTGGACCGGGAAACATGTATCCGCATCCTGAAAGAAGAGAAAAGAGGCATCCTGTCTGTCATCGGCGATGATGACTATCCGTACGGTGTGCCTGTCAACCATTATTTTGATGAGTCGGACGGGTCTCTTTATTTTCACAGCGGCATGAAAGGGCATAAGATCGACGCAATGAAGAGGCACAGCAAAGCCTCTTTCTGCGTTTACGACAGTGGTTTCCTTAAGGAAGGAGACTGGGCCCTGAACATCAGCAGTGTCATCGTGTTCGGCAGGATAGAATTTATAGAAGATCCGGATGAAGCAGTCAGGATCTGCAGGCTCCTCAGCTATAAATTCACGGATGACAACAGTTACATAGAGGATGAGATCCGGCGTTCGGCAGACCATACCCTGGTGTTTGCTTTAAGGCCGGAACATATGAGCGGCAAGCTGGTCAACGAAAAATAGGACTGGTTTTGTAAACGGGAGAGTGGACATGACAAGAGAAAAAGAGATCATGGAATTTGTTGATGCCCATTATGAAGAGGCTGTTGCCCTGCTGGAAGAACTGGGCAGGATCCCCGCCCCCAGCCACCAGGAAGATCTGAGGGCCGTCTTCTGCAAAAACTGGTTTGAGAAAAACTCTCTGGCCGATGAGGTCCGGATCGACGAGGCAAAAAATGTGATCGCTTCTTTCGGGCTGGACCGTTACCGCGATATAGCCGTTTTTATGGCTCATACGGACATTGTATTTGATGACCTTACTCCTTTGCCGATGAAACGGGACGGGAACATTCTTTCCGCACCGGGTATCGGTGACGACACATCCAACCTGGTCAATCTGATGATGGGCCTTAAGTACCTGTCCGGACAGAAAAGCCGTCTTTCGAAAGCTGTACTGATCGTGGCCAATTCCTGTGAAGAAGGTCTGGGAAACCTTGACGGCTGCAAACAGATATGCAGGGATTACGGGGACCGGATCACCGATTTCTATACCTTTGACGGCTACCTGGGCCAGCTGACCTCCATCCCTGTCGGTTCTCACAGATACAGGATCCGTGTTTTCGGGGAGGGCGGGCATTCTTATCTTGATTTCGGCAGCAGCAATGCTATACATAACGCCGCCAGGATCATCTGCGCATTATATGACATCCAGCCTCCGTCGCTGAAATTCACATCCTATAATGTCGGCAGGATCTCCGGCGGCAGTACGGTCAATTCGATCGCGCAGGAGGCGGAATTCCTGTACGAATACCGCTCTGAATCCGAAGAATGCCTGCAGATCATGAAAGCCGAAATGGAGAAGGTATTTGGATCCTTCAGGGCCGAAGGGATAAAGACAGAGATCTCTCTTCTGGGTGTCCGCCCGGGTCTGGGCAGGATCGACAAAGACGCTTATGCAGCATGGACGGACGATAATATTGCACTGCTGCAGGAAAGCTATGACGGTGAATTAGATCTTGGGGCTTATTCTACAGACGCGAACATACCGTTATCGGAAGGTATATTTGCAAACTGCATAGGCACAGTTACGGGAGGTGATGCGCATAAGAGAGAGGAATGGGTCGATCTTACCTCACTTCCGGCGGGAATGCGCATTGTGATAAGTTTCATAGAAAAATATATGGAAAAGGGGGAACTATGAAATACGATTTTGAATCTCTGATCGACAGACGCGGAATGGACGCGATCGCCGTAGATGCTGTAGGCAATCCGGAAATTCCCATGGGGCCTGACGGGCCCAAAGACGGTTTTGACGTTATTCCGATGTGGATCGCCGATATGAGTTTTGCTACCGCGCCTTCCATCACAGAAGCAATGAAGAAAAGGCTGGATCATCCGCTGTTCGGTTATTTTGCGACAAGGAAAGAATACTATGAAGCCATATCCTTCTGGCATCAGAAAAGGAACAATATGCCTCCGATCCCGGCTGAAGCGATCGGCTATGAGAACGGTGTGCTGGGCGGCGTGATCAGCGCGCTGAATGTCCTTTGTTCCAAAGGAGACAATGTCCTTCTGCATTCCCCGACGTATATCGGTTTTCAGTTTTCACTGGCCGATAACGGATACCACATGGTCCAGTCTCCGCTCGTCAAAGATGAAAACGGTATAGACAGGATGGATCTTGCGGATATGGAAGAGAAGATCATCAGGAACCATATCCATGCGGCAGTATTCTGCTCACCGCACAATCCTACCGGCAGAGTCTGGGAAAGAGAAGAACTGGAGGATATGTACGCGCTGTTTAAAAAGCATGACGTTTATGTCGTCTGTGATGAGATCTGGTCAGATCTCCTGATCGGTGATTCCCGCCATATACCGGCCCAGAGCATCAGTGAAGACGCAAGGAACAGGACCGTCGCTCTTTACGCACCGTCCAAGACATTCAGTCTTGCCGGTCTTATCGGCAGCTACAGGATCGTCTATAATCCTTACCTCAGGGACAGGATCGAAAAAGAACAGGCTCTGTCTCATTACAATTCGATGAATGTCCTGTCCATGCACGCACTGATAGGGGCATACAGTGAGACGGGTATGGAATGGCTCGACGAACTCAAAACAGTCCTGACAGGAAATGTGGATTACGCCTGCAGATTTATTGAAGAGAAGTTTAAAGGTGTATGCGCTTCCAGACCGCAGGGGACATATATGCTGTTCGTGGATTGTACCGGATGGTGCAAAGAGCACGGACGCACCATCCACGAAGTGGAGAAAGCCGCCTGGGATGTCGGCGTGGCTCTTCAGGACGGGACTATGTTCGGAGGCGAATACACCTTAAGGCTGAACCTGGCACTGCCGCATTCCCGTCTTATCGAAGCCTTTGACCGTCTGGACAGATATGTGTTCAACCCGGCAGAATGACATAAAAGCAGACACTTTCCGGCGGGATCCTTACGGCACTGATCGTACCGTGATGCGCTTCACAGATCGCTTTCGCGGAAGAAAGACCTATCCCGGACCCGCCGCTGTTCCTGCTCCTT
>JAEEGL016995807.1_pt1 | contig 13444 bp, 11 predicted proteins | sample 9134231 | NCBI WGS metagenome assembly JAEEGL01 (sample SAMN16246548, study PRJNA631951) | gut metagenome | biome: gut microbiome; feature: rumen; material: fiber-attached | host: Bos | place: Iran: Karaj | collected 2018-10 | reverse complement strand
CTCTCCGGCATGCTGCTGGAGTTCGTCCGCACCATCCTCATGGTCCTGGTGGGGGCGGCGGTGATGTTCACCATCAATACCTCTCTGGCCCTCCTCACCATCGGCATGGTGATCCCCGTGGCGGCGGTGAGCATCCTTTTCCACCTGCGCATCGGCAAGCTCTTTGCCGTGCAGGAGGAGGCGGAGGGCAGCCTGTTCACCGTCATGCAGGAGAACGTCACCGGCATCCGGGTGGTGCGGGCCTTCGGCCGTCCCGGCTTCGAGCTGGACCGGTTCAATGCCGCCAACGAGAAAAACCGGAAGGAGCTCCTGCGGGTGAACCGCACCTTCGCCGCCCTGTGGGCGGTGCTGGACGCGCTCTGCGGCCTGGAGTTTGCCGCCGTCCTCATCCTGGGCATTATCCTGGCGGTGGGAGGAAACCTCACCATCGGCCAGTTCACCGTATTCCTCAGCTATGTCTATACCTTCTTCTGGCCCATCCGGGGCTTCGGCCGGGTGCTCAGCGAGCTCAGCCGCACGCTGGTTGCCGCCGCTCGTCTGGAGGAGATCTTCCAGGCGGAGGAGGAGACGGATCTGGAGACCGGCGGCGAGCCCTCCCTCCGGGGAGACATCGACTTCAAGGACGTGACCTTTTCCTACGGGGAGAATCCGGTGCTGGAGCACCTGGACCTGCATATCCCCGGGGGCAGCACCGCCGCGATCCTGGGGGGCACCGGCTCCGGCAAAAGCACGCTTACCCTGCTGCTCCAGCGGCTGTATGAGATCGATTCCGGGAAGATCACCATCGGCGGCGCGGATCTGCGGGAGATCCGCAAGTCCCACCTGCGCAGCCATATCGGCATCGTGCTCCAGGAGCCCTTCCTCTATTCCCGGAGCATCCTGCAGAATATCGATCTCCGCAGCCGGGAGCCGGACCGGGCCCTGGCGGAGGCGGCGGCCAGGGACGCCAGCGTCCACGAGGATATCCTGGATTTTGAGCAGGGATACGACACCGTGGTGGGCGAGCGGGGCGTTACCCTCTCCGGCGGTCAGAAGCAGCGGGTGGCCATCGCCCGGGCCCTGGCAGGAAACAGCGACATCCTGGTGTTCGACGATTCCCTCTCCGCCGTGGATACCCGTACCGACGCCGCCATCCGGGATGCCCTCCGGGCCCGGCGGCAGGGGGTCACCACCCTCATCATCTCCCACCGGGTCACCACCCTCATGGAGGCGGACCGGATCTACGTCCTGAAGGACGGGCGGGTGGTCGAAGAGGGCACCCACGAGGAGCTGATGACCCTGGAAGGGGGCATTTACCGGCGTACCTACGATATCCAGAGCGCCGCAGTGGAAGAAGGTGATCCCGCATGAACGACCAGGAAAAAGATTACGAGGGCCAGCGCATCGACCCAAAGATCTGGAAGAGCATCCTGCGCTTTGCCGCCCCCAAAAAGAAGTATTTCTTGATCATCCTGGGCGGCGGCATGATCGCCGGGATCATCGATACCCTCATGTCCTTCATGTCCCGCTGGGCGATCGACGGCTTCATGATCCCCGGGACCACGGAGCATGTCTGGCTCTTCGCCGGAGCAGCCATCGGCCTCCAGGCCCTCATGGCCATCCTGACGCTGATCTACTGCCGCTCCTCCGGATACATGGAAGCCTACCTGAACACAGAGGTGCGCAAGGCGGCCTATACCCGCCTGCAGAGCATGAGCTTCAGCTATTTCGACAAGACCAGCACCGGGCATCTGATCTCCCGGCTCACCGGGGATATCTCCCGGATCATGGAAATGGTATCCTGGACCTGCATCGACCTGGGCTGGGGAGCCATGGCCGTGGTGGCCAGCCTCATCGCCATGTTCCTGGTGAATCTGAAGCTGGCCCTCATCACCCTGGCAGCCGTTCCGGTGGTGGCGCTGCTCTCCGTCTGGTTCCAGAAGAAGATCCTCCGGTACCAGCGGAAGACCCGGAGGCTCAACAGCATGATCACCTCCTCCTTCAATGAGGGGATCATGGGAGCCCAGACCAGCAAGACGCTGAACCGGGAGGCCCTGAACAACGAGGAGTTTGGCGAGGAGACCCGGGATATGTACAAGGCCTCCATGCGCTCCGCCACCATCTCCGCCGTATACATGCCCCTGGCCAGCCTGGTGATCAGCCTGGCCACCGGCTGCATCCTCATTGCCGGAGGGCACGACGTGCAGAACGGCGTCCTCACCATCGGCACGCTGAACTTTTTTATCAACATCGGCAGTATGATGTTCGAGCCCATCCGGAACTTCGCCAGGATCTTTGCGGATTTCCAGTCCTGCCAGGCTGCGGCGGAACGGGTGGCGGACGTGCTCCAGTGCGTCAGCGAGATCGAGGACAGCCCCGAAGTCATCGAGAAGTACGGAGACTTCTTCCACCCGAAAAAGGAAAACTGGGAGCCCATCCGGGGGGATGTGGATTTCGATCATGTGTCCTTCTGGTATCTCCCCGGGGAGCCGGTGCTCACCGACTTCAGCCTCCATGTGAAGGCCGGGGAGAATATCGCCCTGGTGGGGGAGACAGGCGGAGGCAAGTCCACCATCGTGAATCTGCTCTGCCGCTTCTATGAGCCCCGGGAGGGGGTCATCCGCATCGACGGAAAGGATTACCGGGAGCGGAGCCAGCTCTGGCTCCAGAGCAGCCTGGGCTATGTCCTCCAGACCCCCCACCTCTTCTCCGGCAGCATCATGGAAAATATCCGCTACGGCCGTCTGGAGGCCACGGACGAGGAGGTTCGGGAGGCCGCCCGTCTGGTCGGGGCAGATGAATTCATTGAAAAGCTGGAGAAAGGTTACGATACGGACGCCGGTGAGGGGGGCGGCAATCTCTCCACCGGGCAGAAGCAGCTCATTTCCTTCGCCCGGGCTATCCTGGCGGATCCCGCCATCTTCGTGCTGGACGAGGCCACCAGCTCCATCGATACGGTCTCCGAACAGCGCATCCAGGCCGCTGCGGACAAGCTCCTCCAGGGCCGCACCAGCTTCATTATCGCCCACCGGCTCAGCACCGTGCGAAACGCGGACCGGATCCTGGTGATCGACGGCGGCCGGATCCTGGAGGAGGGCAGCCACAAGGCCCTCATGGCCAGGAAGGGCCGGTACTATGAGCTTTATGAGAATCAGTTCCGCCGGGATCGCCTGCGCCGGTCCCTGGAGGAGCTGGACCGGTAAAGGAGCATTCAGCCATGGAAGAAAAGCGGGAACGGGCTCCTCTGGATACGGAGCATCTGATCCCCACCTATTTCCGTCTGTCCCTGCCGGTGGTGCTGAGCAGCATCGTCACCATCCTCTACAACCTGGCGGATACCTATTTCATCGCCCGTACCGGGGACGCCCTGCTCATCGCCGGGGTATCCCTCTGCGCCCCCATTTTCATGATCCTCATGGCCTTCGGCAACCTCTTCGGCCAGGGGGGCAGCTCCCTGGTCTCCCGTCTGCTGGGGCAGGACAGGAGGGAGACCGCTGCCCGGGTCAGCGCCTTCAGCTTTTGGATCGCTCTGATTGTCGGTGCGGTGCTGGGGGCCTTGCTGCTCCTGTTCCGGGAGCCCTTTCTGATGCTCCTGGGAGCCAGTCCGGATACGCTCCCCCACGCCAAGGCCTACGGCACCGTCATGCTCCTGGGGGCGCCCCTGGTGGTGCTGAATTTCATCCATATGAATCTGCTGCGCTGCGAGGGCATGTCCGGCCTTTCCATGGCGGGATCGGTGCTGGGCAGCGTGGTGAATGTCATCCTGGATCCCCTGCTCATCCCTGGCCTGGGCGCGCAGGGCGCGGCTATCGCCACCCTGGGGGGCTGCTTCTGTACCGATCTCTTCCATCTCCTCGCAGTCCTGCGGCGGAGCAGGGCTCTCTCCGTGCGCTTCGTGCTGCGGATCGAAGGGTCCCTGCTGAGAGATATCCTGCTCATCGGCGTCACCGCCGCCATCACCAACATTGCCGGAAGCGTCTGCACCATCCTGCTGAACCAGAAGCTGCTGATCTACGGGGATGTACGCATCGCCGCCATGGGCATCGTCCACACGGTCACTATGATCGTACAGATGATCCTCATCGGTTTCTCCTTCGGCGGCGTCCCCCTCTTCGGCTTCCTCTCCGGCGCCCGGGAACGGGAAAAGATCCGGCGGCTGCTCCGCTTCTGCCTCATCTTCCTCTGCGCCGTCACGCTGAGCATGACCCTGGTCATCTGCCTGGCCGCGGAGCCGCTGCTCCGGCTCCTCACCCCGGACGGGGAGCTGGTGCGCCTGGGGATCCCCATGCTGCGGTGGCAGGCGGCCGGAGGCGTCTTCGCCGGCATCGTGATGCTCATGACCTGCCTGTGCCAGGCTTCGGGCAAGGCACTTCCCTCTCTGATCCTCTCTCTGAGCCGGCAAGGGGTCGTCTTCGTCCTGGCTCTCCTCATTGCCGCCGCCATCGCCGGGTATACGGGAGTGCTGGTGTCCCAGTTCGCCGCGGATGTGCTCAGCGCCCTTTTAGCTCTGGGGATATTGTGGAAATGCTTTTCGGAAAAGGAAAACTGAGGCAAATACGTCGGGGAGCTGCCGCGGCAGCTCCCCGTTGTTTTTCTTTACTTCCTGATGATGTCCATGACCTCACCGATGTACATCCGGTGGGGTTCCTCCGGAGTATAGATCCGTTCCGCCACTTCCGGGGGCATATTCTCCCGGACCAGGTCCTGCCAGTAGATCTTGCGGCAGACCAGGGTCGTCTCCGCCTGGGCGAAGGTGACGCCCTGCTCCAGGGTCGCGGGGGTAAGCCGGGTGAGGGCGACCTTGTCCCCATCCCGGCCGGACTTGCTCCCCAGGGTCATGAGATCTCCCCGGTACTCCTCCGGGAAGAAGGATACCGTAAAGGCGCCGTACTTCTCCATATACTGCCAGGTATACCGGATCGGCTTCACATACACCGTCGCCACCGGCTTTCCCCAGAGGGTGCCCAGGCCGCCCCAGCTGATGGTCATGCAGTTATAATCCGTCCCCGTACCTGCGGTGAGCAGGGCCCATTTTTCGTTGAACCGGGAAAAGATATCTGTCGTGAATTCCATATGATTCCTCCTCTCTGATACGCTCTGACGCAATGAATAAACAAGGCTCCGGCGTGATGCCGGAGCCCGTGAAAACAAGGATCACAGTCTGGGGGGAGTGCCTTCCTCCGGAAGGTAGGGAATGGGATCCACCGCCGCTCCGCCTTCGGGATGGAGCTCGAAATGGACGTGTACGCCGCTGGCCACACCGGTGGCGCCCTGCTCGGCGATAATGTCCCCCTGGTATACGATGTCGCCAACCTCCACCAGGTTCTTGCTGTTATGGGCGTAATAGGTGATATCCCCGTTATCATGCTCGATCTCGATGAGCAGCCCGTACCCGCTGTACACCCCGGAGAAGATGACCACGCCGCCGTCCGACGCCAGGATGGGGTCGCCGTAATGTCCCGCCAGGTCGATGCCCCGGTGGAAGCTGGAGCCTATGTAGTAGTTCCGGTAGCCAAAGGTGGAGCTGAGCCAGGTCTGCTCCGAGAAGGGCCAGATGTAGGTCCCGGTGCTGAGACGCTGGCGGGTGCCCTGCCGCACCACCTGATTCACCGGCTCGGACAGCACGGTCTGGGTGACCACGCGGTTTTCCGTGATGACGCCGTTCACCAGGGTCCGGGTGCAATCCACGCGGATCTCTCCGTCGCAGCCCTCCACCAGGACCTCCTCCTCATCCTCGAACATGGTCTCATCCAGCTCTTTCTCGGTGAGGAAGGGGTAGCTCTCCATGAGCGTATAATTCTCCACGGTCTCTACCTGGATGGCCGCAGCCAGCTTTTCCAGATTATCCGTCAGCAGTTCGGTGCTGGCATACCCCTGGGCCAGGGATACCTCCTGGATAAAGGAGGCGGAGACGGTGTTTTCCGTCAGGTACCGGGTACGGAGCTCCTCCAGGGCGATCATGGCCTCCGCCTGCCCGGGGAAAGCGCAGATCGCTTCGCCGTTCACATACACCAGCTCCAGACTGCAGGCGCCCTCAACGGTCTGGTACAGCGTACTGACCACATGGGCTTCCTCCTCCGCAGAGGCTGGGGCAAAGGCCAAACGGCAGGTCAAGGTAGGCGCAGACCAGGAGCGGCCCAGGGCATCGCTGGCAGCCCGGGACACCCGGTCAACGATGGCATCCAGCCTCTCCTGATCCTCCACATAGCCGATCAGGCTGCCGTTCATGCTCACCGCCAGGGTGCAGCGGATGCGGCTGACGCAGAACAGGGCAACAACCAAGACAACGGCCATAGCAAACACCCGGCGGTGCTTCTTCAGACCGACGCAGAAGGACTGCCAGATAAAACGCCGCCGAACGGCGCTGTCCGCAGGTTTCCGCTCTTCACTTGTCTTCACCTGCTGCCGCATCACTGCTGGTAACTCCTGTCATCAAATTGAAATAGTCACGTAAAAAAGTGACAATTCTCTGTTTGCGTAACAATTCGGTTACAGAACGCATTGTACACGATGCCGCCGGGCTTGTCAAGGGCAAAAAGCAAAAGGAAAAAGGCGTATCCTGTCGGACGGTCTCCCGTATGGATCCGATGTCCGGTGCATAGGGTATCCCGAGGTGATGGATTTGGCAATGACCTACGAGGACGGGAAGAACGGGCGGAGCACCCAGACCCACAGTCTGAGCCTCAGCGACCGGCGCAGACTCACGGTGAGCGGCGTGGAGGATGTGGAGAGCTTCGACGAGGATACGGTGGTCCTGGTGACCTGCGGCGGCACGCTTTCCGTACATGGAAGCGGGCTGAAAATCGAAAAGCTGAGCCTGGACGGCGGCGAGCTGGTAGTGGAGGGCCGCATCGACAGCCTGGACTACGCGGAGAATACCCCGGGACGCCGGGGCTGGATAGGCAGGCTCCTGGGCTGATGGGCCTGGATCCCGGATGGCAGGGACTGCAGGCCCTGATCTCCCTGGCCTGCGGTCCCCTGCTCGGACTGGTGTACGATCTGTCGGCCGCGCTGAGGCAGCGGCTGGGGCTGGATCATTCCCGGCTCCTGCCGGATCTGCTGTTCTGCCTCCTGGCTGCCCTGGTGCTGTTTCTCCTGGGCTTCACCGTGGGAAACGGCCGTCTGCGGCTGTTCATGCCCCTGATCCTGGTGCTGGGCGCGCTGTTCTATCTCCTGGCTCTCCGAGGTCCGGGACGGCATCTGGCCGGCTTTTTGGCCGCCGTCCTCCTGCGAATCAGCGCTATTCTCCTTTCTCCCCTGGTTTTTCTGGGAAAAACCGTGAAAAAATCTCTGTTTTTTGTCAAAAATCTCTTTCAATATCTGGCGAGATGGTTTACAATAAGCTATCGGACATTCGGCTCCCTCAGGAGCGTGTGTTTATGGGAGGCTCAGCATGGAACTAAAGCGATCCGGTATACTGACGAAGATCCTGATCATCGGCCTGTTTATCTGTCTCCTGGTAGCCTACGCCAAGATCCAGATCCGCATCGATGGAGCAGAGGAACAGTTGAGCGTGCTTCAGGCAGAGGTGCGCACCAAGTCCGTCAGCAACGCAGCCCTGGAATACGAGATCGAGCATTGCAAGGATCCGGAAACCATCGAAAAGGTCGCCCGGGAAAAGCTGGGCCTGGTCCTTCCGGGGGAGATCGTATTCTACGACATGGGCGATTGAGCAGCTGATTCCACCCGCGGGGAATAACGATCCGGATACAGGAGGGAACCAGGTTTCCATGGAAGTGACAGTTGGGGCGGTCCTGGAGGGCAAGGTCACCGGGATCATGAAATTCGGGGCGTTCGTCTCCCTTCCGGGAGGCAAATCCGGCTTGGTACATATTTCGGAGATCGCCTATACCTACGTGAACCAGGTGAGCGATCACCTGCAGGTAGGTCAGGCGGTCAAGGTCAAGGTCATCGGCATCGATGAGGCGGGCCGCATCAATCTCTCCATCAAGAAGGCCATGGATCCGCCTCCCCAACAGGACCGGCGCAGAAGCGCTCCCCCTCCGATGCAGAGGCCCGTGGATCGGCGCGCCGCTCCCCCCAGCTTCGAGGATAAGCTGAAGCAGTTCATGCAGGATTCCGACAGCCGAATGTCCGGCGTCCGGCAATACAGTGAAAACAAAAAGCGTCGGGGCCGCAAGGCGGATTTCGACGACGATTACTATGAATGATCCCATCGTACCGGGCAGGGTCTTCCCTGCCCGGTGTTCTGTCTTCCCGGCCCGATGATTTGTTCCCTTTCTTTTTTGTCCGGGATGTGTTATACTGTATGCAGATTCCACAACGGAAGGAGAGAGCCTGATGAACTTTGTCTTTACCGAAAAGAAGATGTCCCCCTCCGACGATCTCCGCGCCTATGCCCAGAAGAAGATCAGCAAGCTGGACAAACTCTTCCGCAGCGAAAGCACTGCCTACGTCACGTTCACGGTGGAGCGCAACCGCAACATCGCCGAGGTGACGGTGAACAGCGGCGGCATGTTCTTCCGGGTGACGGAGAGCACCAACAGCATGTATGTCTCCATCGACAACGCTGTGGATGCCCTGACCCGCCAGGTGCGGAAGTACAAGACCCGCCTGGACAAGCGCATCCATGAGACGGTGCTGGAGGACTTCCTCCCCGCCGCCCCCGCCGAGGAGCCTGCGGAGGAATTCCGTGTCAAGCGGACGAAGCGTTTCTCCATCAAGCCCATGAGCGTGGACGAGGCAATCCTGCAGATGAACCTGCTGGGGCACAGCTTCTATGTCTTCAAGAACCAGGATGAGGGCGATGCGTTCAGCGTGGTCTACAAGCGCCAGGACGGAGATTACGGCCTCATTGAGAGCACAGAGGATTAAAGGGATACCTGTTTTCGGGGTCTGCGCACTGCGCAGGCCCCGTTTTCTTTTCCCTCTGCGACAGGTTTCGCGGGCTTTTGCGGCGGGAAATGGATAGACTTGACGGGAAAGGGAGGAATGGCCATGAAAACACCGACGATGCTCACCAGCCGCAAGGTGGTCCTGCTGCCCGTGGGGTCCATCCATCCGAATCCCATGCAGCCCCGGAAGATCTTCGATCCCGAGGCCCTGGCGGAGCTGACGGAGAGCATCCGTATGTACGGAGTGCTCCAGCCGCTCACCGTCCGGAAGGCGGCGAACGGGAGTTTTGAGCTGGTCGCGGGGGAAAGACGGCTCCGGGCTTCCCGCGCCGCAGGGCTGGACAAGGTTCCCTGCATCCTGGTAAATGTGAGCGAACAGGACTCCGGCCTGCTGGCCCTGGTGGAGAATCTGCAGCGCCAGGACCTGGATTACATCGAGGAGGCGGAGGGCCTGCGCGCCCTGACCCGCACCTACGGCATGAGCCAGGAGGAGGCTGCGCGATGCGTGGGGCTTTCCCAGTCCGCCGTGGCCAACAAGCTGCGGCTCCTGCGTCTCAGCCCGGAGCTGCTCTTCCTGCTGCGGGAACGGGGGCTCAGCGAACGCCACGCCCGGGCTCTCCTGCGGCTGGAAACCGACGAGCAGCGGCTGGAGGTCCTGTCCCATGTGCTGGAACAGGATCTGAACGTCGCCCGCACAGAGCAGTACATCGAGGAATACCTGAAGCGAGGCGGACCGCCGGAGGTGGCCAGGGCAAAGAAAAAAGCCCCCCGCATCGTGCTGAAGGACGTTCGCATCTTCTTCAACACGGTGACAAAGGGGCTCGGCGTCATGCGCCGGAGCGGAGTACAGGCGGAATATGACCAGGCGGAGACGGAGGCGGACTATATTCTCACCATCCGCATCCCGAAAACCGGGAACTGCCGCCTCACCTGAAACTATTCCGCGGCCCTCAGCTTTTCCAGGACGGCGGTGAATTCCGGGGGCAAAGGGCAGGAGAAGGTCATCTCCTCTCCCGTGACGGGGTGGCGGAAGCAGATCTCCCGGGCATGAAGGCACTGGCTGCTCAGCGGCAGGGAGCACTTTCCCCCATACAAGGGATCTCCCGCCACCGGGTGGCCCAGGGATGCCATATGCACCCGGATCTGGTGAGTGCGCCCGGTCTCCAGCACGCACTCTACATAGCTGTACCCGGGGAAGGATTCCAGCACCCGGTAATGGGTGACGGCGCTGCGGCCGCCGGGGACTCCTGCGGCCATTTTCTTCCGGTCCCGTGGATGCCGGCCCACGGGCAGGTCCACCAGCCCCTCCCCAAGGCGGGGAGTGCCGATGAGCAGAGCGGCATAGACCCGGTGCAGGCTGTGGTCCCCCAGCTGGGCCGCCAGGGCCGCGTGTGCCCGGTCCGTTTTCGCCGCCAGCATGAGGCCGGAGGTGTCCTTATCCAGCCGATGGACGATCCCAGGCCGCTTCACCCCGCCGATGCCGGAGAGGGAATCTCCGCAGTGGTGCAGCAGGGCGTTCACCAGGGTGCCCCGCTCATGCCCGGGGGCGGGGTGGACCACCATGCCCTTGGGCTTATTGATGACCAGCAGATCCTCATCCTCGAAGAGGATATCCAGAGGGATCTCCTCCGGCTCAGGATCCGCCTCCGCGGGCTCCGGCAGATCCAGCGTGATCCGCTCCCCGGCATTCAGCCGCCGGTTCTTTTTTCCGGGCTTCCCCTCCACCAGGATGCAGCCCCGCTCCAGGAGCTGCTGCACCCGGCTGCGGCTGAGATCCGGGAGTTTTTCCGCCAGGAAGGCGTCCAGCCGAAGGCCTGCGTCCTCAGACGCCGCGGTCAGTTCCCGCTCCATCCCCGGCCTCCTTCCCCGCAGCTTCCGGTTTCCGGCGGTTCTGCCGCTCCTCCAGGAATACGCTGAGGCAGAAAAGGATGCCGCCGACGGTGATGAAGCAGTCCGCCACGTTGAAAATGGGAAAGTCCATAAAGAGGGTCTCGATCATATCGGTAACAAAGCCGTCCGCCATCCGGTCCAGGGCATTGCCCACCGCGCCGCCCAGCACCATGGCCAGGCTGAGCCTGGACAGGAGATACCTGGGCCTGCGGAGCAGAAGGGCCGCGAAGATCGCGGCGCACACCAGGGCGGTGAGGACCAGCAGAAATACGGTCTTCCCCGCCAGGATACCCCAGCTGGCTCCGTAGTTATAGGTGCAGGTGAGGCCGATCACCCCCGGAATCAGCACCGTGGAGCCCTGACGAGCAGCCAGGGCTACGGCGGCGGGCTTGCTCAGCTGATCCGCCAGGACGATGAGGGCCGCCAGCAGGATCTCCCCCATGGCCGGACCTCAGCCCCCCAGCCCCGCCACCACGGCGGCGCACCGGGGACACAGATCAGGATGAGCCGGATCCTCGCCCACCCGGGCGTCATGGGTCCAGCAGCGGGCGCACTTGGGCGCCTCGTCGCTCTCCACCTTCACCTTCACGCCGGATTGGGCTCCCGCCTCCAGTTCTTCCCCGCCGGTCTCACAGACCTGCACGCCGGAGACGATGAACAGGGTCTTCAGATCGAAGCCCTCCAGTTCCTCAGGCTTCACCGCGCCGTTGAGGTACAGGGTGATCCGGGCATCCAGGCTCTTGCCGACGGTCTTTTCTCCCCGGGCCAGCTCCAGGGCCTTGTTCACATCCCCCCGGACCTTGATGATCCGGTCCCAGCGCGCCTGCTGCTCCGGGCTCAGCCGCCAGGCAGGATCCCCGGGAAGGATATCGTTGTACAGCACGCTCTCGGCATCGTCCGACGCGCGGTGCGGCATCATCCCCCAGATCTCCTCGGCGGTGAAGGCAAGGATGGGAGCCAGGAGCCGCACCAGAGAATCCAGGATCAGGAAAATGGCGGTCTGGGCGCTGCGGCGGAGCTTCCCCTCCGGCGCTTCACAGTACAGCCGATCCTTCAGGATATCCAGATAGAAGTTGGACATATCCGTGACGCAGAAGTTGTGGATCGCGTAAGTCACGGCGTAGAACTCATAATTCTCATAGGCCTCGATGCACCGGGAGATCAGCTGGCTCAGCCGGTCCAGCGCCCACTGGTCCAGGGGCTCCAGCTCGGCGAAGGGAAGCATGGCATCCGGATCGAAGCCGTTCAGGTTGCCCAGGATATACCGGGCGGTGTTCCGGATCTTCAGATACTTGTCGGAAAGCTGCTTGAAGATGGCATCGGAACAGCGCATATCCAGCTTATAGTCCGCCGAAGCGGCCCAGAGGCGCAGAAGCTCCGCCCCGTACGTTGGGATGAGCTCATCCGGCAGGACGGAGATGCCCAGGTACTGGTGCATGGCTCTCCCCTCCCCGTCCACGGTCCAGCCATGGGTCAGAACGGAGCGGTAGGGGGCGCTGCCCTTCACCGCCACGGCGGTGAGGAGGGAAGACTGGAACCAGCCGCGGTACTGATCCCCGCCCTCCAGATAGAGGTCGCAGGGCCATACGCCGGGGCTGTCCAGCTCCATGGAGGCGATATGGGTGGAGCCGGAGTCGAACCAGCCGTCCAGGGTGTCCGTCTCCTGGGTAAAGGTCTTGCCGCCGCAGTGCGGGCAGACAAAGCCATCCGGCAGGAGCTCGGCGGCGGGGTGGAGGAACCAGGCGTTGGAGCCCTCGGCCTTGAACACGTCCGATACGGATCGGATGGTCTCCGGCGTGCAGACCGGCTTGCCGCAGTCCTCACAGTAGAACACGGGAATGGGCAGGCCCCAATGGCGCTGACGGGAGATACACCAATCCGCCCGCTCCCGGATCATGCTCTCCATCCGGCCTTTGCCCCAATCCGGCATCCATTTGACCTGGTTCGCCGCGGAGACGGCATCCTCCTTGAAGGCGTCCACGGAGCAGAACCACTGATCCGTCGCCCGATAAAGGATGGGACTCTTGCAGCGCCAGCAGTGGGCGTACTGGTGGGTGATCTGCCTGGTGCCCAGCAGGGCGCCGCAGGCCTCCAGGTCCTTCAGGATCGCGGGGTTGGCTTCGTCCGTGGTGAGGCCCTGGTACTTCCCGGCCAGCTCGTTCATCCGGCCCCGATCGTCCACGGGCACCAGGATGCCGATGTTCGTCTTCCCGCTCTGGTCATATTTCCGGCAGATCTCATAGTCCTCCTGCCCGTGGCCGGGGGCGGTATGCACGCAGCCGGTACCGGCGTCCAGGGTGACATGGTCGCCGCAGATGAGGATGCTCTCCCTGTCCGCCAGGGGGTGCTTCGCCTTCATGAGCTCGAATTCCGCGCCCTTGCGGGTCTCCATGACCTCCAGCTCGGGCAGGCCGCAGTCCTCCTCCACGGCGCGCTTCCGGTCCTTCGCCAGGATATAGCATTCCCCGTTTTCCGGATTGCGGCAGATCACATAGTCCAGGTCCGCGTTCAGGCAGATGGCCAGGTTGCCGGGGATGGTCCAGGTGGTGGTGGTCCAGATGACGAAGAAGATCCTGTCGTACTTCGCCAGGAGGCCGTGACAATCCGTCACGGCAAACTTCACGTAGATGGAGGTGCAGGGATCCTCGGCATACTCGATCTCCGCCTCCGCCAGGGCGGTCTCGTCCTTGGGGCACCAGTACACGGGCTTCTTGCCCTTG
>JAEEGL016915619.1_pt1 | contig 13444 bp, 8 predicted proteins | sample 9134231 | NCBI WGS metagenome assembly JAEEGL01 (sample SAMN16246548, study PRJNA631951) | gut metagenome | biome: gut microbiome; feature: rumen; material: fiber-attached | host: Bos | place: Iran: Karaj | collected 2018-10 | reverse complement strand
TGCCCGTTATGCATCTAATGATTATATCCCCTATTAATAAACTTCAATTCTTGCTAAAAAACTTATGAAACACATCGTAGAAAGTGTGGAGGAGATGTACCACGCAAAAGTGCCTTATGGCGAAGTGATTGTCGATGAAGTACTGAACATTCTTCGGCATTACAAGTTGATTTATCCCGAGGATGTCGCACTGCTGATGGATGTGAAGGTGCGAGATCTTCGTTCTGCATGGTTTATGCTGACTGGAACACGTCTCATCGACGTTATTACCGAATGGCGACTGATGCAGGCGCAAGATGCAATACGCAAAAAGATGGACAGCCTTCTTCCAGATAAGCCAGGGAAGCCAACCATCAGGAAAATCCTTTCCGAAGTAGCAAACCGTTGCGGATGGCGCACCGAGAGGGTGATGTCCAACGTTTTCGAACGCTATTGCGGTTGCACAGTCATCGAATGGGTGGATAAAACATTCTAACGGCCGTCATAATGCTTTCACCAAAAGCAATAACACTCTCACGGCCGACAGAGTGCTTTCTCCTCCTGGCAACAACACTCTCACGGCCGACAGAGTGCTTTCTCCTCCTGGCAATAACACTCTCTCGGCCGTCAGAGTGCTTCCTCCCCTCGGAAATAACATTCCGACGGCCGTCAGAGTACTTCCTCCCCTCGGCAATAACACTCTCACGGCCGACAGAGTACCATCTCCTTTCGACAATAACACTCTCACGGCCGACAGAGTGTTTTCTCCCCTCGGCAATAGCACTCTCATGGCCGCCAGAGTACCATCTCCTCTCGGCAATAACATTCTCACGGCCGACAGAGTGCCATCTTCCCTCGGCAATAACACTCTCACGGCCGACAGAATGCTTTCTTCCCTCGGCAATAACACTCTCCCTGCCGTTAGAATGCTTTCTCCTGTGGAAGATAGCAAATCCTCTTTGTCGAAGGTTTTTTCTCCATTTAGAAAATCCGCCACTCTTATTGTATATCAATTGTCCTTCAGTTATTTTCCTTCTTCATATTTTGATTGACAAAACTAGCTGGTTTATTTTAGTTTTTTAGCATAAAAAGTCTCTATTTGCAACGAAAGTGTTAATCAAATGTTAAATTATGTGTTGATAATACCAGATTTCAATAATTGTCAGTATATTTGCTTCCTAATTTGAGCTATGCATGAATAACTATGATCATCATGCTGCTCAGAAGATGAAATAGCGGGAGTTGTATTTGTCGTTTCTATTTTGTAGTATCATACGAAATACACACAATGCAAGATTTCACCACTCTATTTCTCCAAAAGCTAATAAACCTTAATCAAATTTAATCGATATCTTTGTTCCCATAACTATTTCCAAACCAATAATACCATAAATAGTATGATAAAGGTAGTTATTTCAGAAGAGCACGAATGTGAAAATGGAGCTGTTGCTGTGATGCGCAGTTTCGCCAAGGATTTCGAGAGCCTTGCATCAACGAAATTTAAGAAAAGCGACATTTACATTGTGGTTCATGGCAATACAAGTAACAATGGCTACTATGTAGATTGTACCTTGCTCAATGATAATAAGTATGACAGCAATTTCTATAGCATCGAGTATGATATAAAGAAGCTCGCTGCTAAACATCAGTGTGATTGTCACTTTGATGACAGGACTAATGTGTTTTTCAGGTTTGATTGATTCTTTCCGATCCTTTCGATAATATAATAACAACAAATAACAACATACAACTATGGCTACATTTAGATTCGCAGACAAATCTGTAAGTGCAACATATTATAATATGGCACGTGATAACTTTCATCAAACCATGGTGGAGATACTTTCAAAGGTCGGTGTCAAAGGCGAGATGGAAGGAAAGATTGATAATCAACTTGACGAATTACATAAGGATTTGGAGAAACCACAAAAGGATTCCAAGTTTAAGCTTAATAATGAAAAACAGGTAAAATTGAGAAAACTGTTGTTCGAGCATTTTCCGATATTGGGCCCAATTATGGCCAGTGTTTTGTTCCGGAATTTGAACAAGTCGGACAATAAGCAACTCCAAACAAAGAAGTCTAATGTCGTGGATGGAGATGTTCACGATGTCAGTTTATCCGAATGCCTTAAGGTACTCGTTGAATTAGCTAGATGTCTAACAGATACGCGCAATTATTTTACACATTACAATCCTTTTAATTCTCAAAAGGATTTAAGTAAAATGTATGAACGGCAAAAGAAAGTGTCTGCATATTTAGATCAAGTCTTTACCGCTAGTCGAAGAATTAATAAGAATCGTAAGGGCTTAACTTCTGTAGAGATGCAATTCATTACGTCTGAAGCCTATAAGGCATTGAAAGATGATGATAATCATTTCATTTTAGACGAAAAGGGAAGAAAGAAGATTGGGAAAAACCGCGATTACTATTTCAGTATCGTGGGAGAGAGTTTTATTCATAAGGAGGATGCACAGTTCATTCAAAAGGTTTTCGATGGAGTGCAGTTTTTTGAAGCTGATTCCAAGAATAATGCCCTAAGCGATTTCGGGCTTCTGTATCTTTGTTCTTGTTTCATTACACGTCATTATGCTCGATTGTTCGTCGATAAGGCGAGGTTGTTTGTTCATAGTCCTTACTCAAGAATTAATAATGGAGTGTTAAACCAAGCTACTAAGGAGAATAATATTATTCTTGAAATGTTGAGCATTTATAGAATACGTATGTTCAAAGGAAATCGCTTGGATATTCATGATACCAAGACATCGATAGCACTTGATATGCTGAACGAATTGAACAGATGTCCAATGCCTTTATACGAACATCTCTCACCTGAAGGTAAGATGGCTTTTGAGGATAAAGTCACTCGACCGAATGAAAATACTCCCGATGTTAGCCTAAGGCTTCGACATACTGACAGATTCCCCACGTTGGCTCTCAAGATGATCGATGCCACAGATATCCTTCCCAAAATACGTTTCCAAGTGCAGCTTGGAACCTATAGATTCCGTTTTTATGAGAAGGACTGCATTGATGGCAATCGACAATTACGTTGCTTGTCAAAGGAAATCAATGGTTTTGGTCGCTTGCAGGACATTGAGGAGTTACGTAAATGCGTTTGGGAAAATACAACTTCCGGTGAGCAGGAAGAAAATAAAATTCAGGTAAAGGAATATGTCTCCACTTTGCTTGAAGATGAAGAGACTACCCTTGATTTGTTACAACCCTTGGGTGACAAGCCTGGTAATAATCCGTACATCACTGATCATCAAGCTAGCTACAATATCCACAACAATAGGATAGGACTTTACTGGGAATCCACAAATCCGGCAAAGAATCATTATCTTTGTGGAAATGGATTGACTTACCTACCCACATTAAATTACAAAGTGGTTGATAGTGGTGGAAAAATTGTACAAAAAGCTGATATTGATCAACCTTCTCCTCTTTGCTCATTAAGTACGTATGAGTTGGGTTCTCTGCTTTTTTATCATTTTATCTATAAGACATATGGTGGAAAAAAATTGGGAATGAGGACTGCAGAACAGATTATCATTGACAAGTATAATAATCTGATTCGTTTTTTCAAGGAGATAGAAGCCCATGGGCGTTCTAGTTTCTATGCAACAGTACCTGGGAAAAAAACTGACGAGGAACTACAAAGGAAATTGGATGATTATGCATTGTCAATCAGTGAAATACCGGATAAATTAAGAATTTATTTGAGAAATATGTTCGTTACTTATCCCTCGTCCACTTCTAGCAAATTAGTAGGTGAACGACTTGTTAAGGTTTATTGGCGTCTTCAACACTTTAAGGAGGATCGGAAAAAGATAGGGGATAAGGATAATAAATATGCAAAGAAAGGCTATGCTGATATTCGTCATGGACAAATTGCACGCTATTTAGCTGAGTCGATTGTCGATTGGTTGCCGGAAACAGCAAGAGCTAGGACTATATTGACTGGCTTGAATTTTAATAAATTGCAAGCGGCCCTTGCTACGTTCGACGGCTCTGAGGGGCATCAGTTCTCAGACATACAGTTCTTGATGAGACAAGCCCATCTGCTGTCACAGGAATGTGAGGGCGAAGGTTTGGCGCAAGTCACAATAGAGGGACATCCGTTCCTTAATCAGATTATAGATATGAATCCTCAAAATATTGAAGTATTCTATTCTCGTTATTTGGAGCATGAGAAGAGACATCTTACAAAGTTTCTTGAGGTAGAAGTGTATAACAAAAAAAATAATTCCTACAAATATCTTCCTATAGATAATAGATATATTCCGACGGGTAAAGAGGTTTTCACTTTCAAAGATGACATTGACTTAAGAGCAATTCCTTTCATTCATCCAAATCGAGACAAATGGAAAAAGAGAAATGATGTCTTTTGCAAGCAGCTTGCTAAACGCTATCAAGAGCATATCGAACTGCCTGATGGGCTCTTTACGAAAGAGTCTATTAAGTTGCTCCGACTTGAACCAGAATGTGAAGTGATGTTCGACAATGGGTTCAAGGAAGAGGATTGTAATATGTCGCACCTTGTCAATCTTTACCTTGAGCGAGTTCTCAAAGACCAATGCCAAGCTTATTATGGATTGGGCGATAAGCGCTTTTATCGATCCTACAGATTATTTGACATTCTTTATGGTAAAGTTGTCAGAAATGAACAACTGCCATACTACCTTTCTTGCGATGAAATCATGGAGAAGATAGGAAGCAAGGAAGGTAGGAACAAGGTCAAAAAAGAGATAGACAGTTTGGTCGCAAGAATGACTAATCGTGATCGAGGTAACTGCAAAACGCTCGAGGAGGCAAAAAAGAAGAAAGAGGATATTCTTGTTGACGCTATCAACCAGGTAAAGAAGAACGAGAAGAACATTCGTCGATTCAAAACGCAGGACATCATTCTTTTCCTAATTGCTAAGCAAGTGCTGATACAGACAGATGAGACCATAAAGAATAATGCTCAATCTCAGAGCGAGAAATTTGTTGCGGACGAGTCAAAGACCATTTGCCTAGGTTCAACTAATCCAATATCTTACGAACAAAAAGAGGATCTTGAATCTAAGCATAGATCAGGCTTGGCAAGGATGAGGTTGGCAGACGTTTTTGAAGGAGATTCTCTTAATATTCCTTTGGATCAGACATACTATCATACAATTAGTTGGATATTGAAAGATAGCGATGGAAATGAAGTGAAAGATGCAAAAGGGTCAAGGATTAAAGTGGTTCGAACAGTCAGAATAACACAGGAAGACATGTCCATCAAGAACTATGGAAGGATTTTCCAGATATTGAGTGACAAGCGCCTTGATGATTTGCTCAAGATGCTTATTCAGTATGTCGAAAGCAATGCTCCCACAAATGGTAATTCTTATAGTATCGCCTATAATGATGTGACCAGCGAGTTCGCCAACTTTGACCATCTGAGGCCTGAAGTGTTCAAGGAAATACATAGACTTGAAAGTGAGGCTTTCCCGAAACTGGAGGATAAGCAATCAGAGTTAACTTATAGCTTCAATGGTTTAATGGGTTTGTTGTTCCAGGAGAATGCGGCTAAATCTATTATCAATATTCGTAACGCATTTGTTCATGGAAGCTACCGAGTTAATAATATTATTTGGGAAGGTCCCGATTCTCAATCTGCAGAATTGGTTGCACCCAATGTTTCACGAAAGATGAAGGATAGAATCAGTCCGAAAGACAGTAAGGAAACGGAATAATAACAGCAGCATATGTCCTACCAATTCCATTGTCTCTGCCAGGAGTCTCACCTTTTCTATGCATGGAACATAGTAAAGGCGAAAGGCTCTGTGGGCGGAATTGATGGAGTGACTATTCAAGAGTTTGAGAAAGAGAAAAGAAAGCAGATTCCTCGGCTTGCCTCCGAATTAAAGAACGGTAGCTGGAAGCCACAACCCTATTTGGAGATTGAGATAGCCAAAATCAAGAATCCGGAGGAAGTCCGCAAATTAGGAATGTCTGCCATCCGAGATAAAATTGTGCAGCATGCCATAAAGGCAATAATTGAACCGCGTTATGAGAAAATCTTTCTCGGTAACAGTTATGGTTATCGTCCAGGCAAAGGTGCAGTAAAGGCAATCCGAAGGATTCTGGCTGAATGCCGTAAGTCGCAGTATAAATATGTATTGCGGCTTGACATTGATAATTTTTTCGATACGATTGACCACGATATACTACAGAAACGACTTCTCTCTACTGGTACTGATGTCGAGATTGTTCGGCTGATTATGCTATGTATTCAAATGGGCAAGGTGAAACAGAATACTCGAGAATGGATTGAGACCGATTCGGGTACACCGCAAGGTGCTGTATTGTCACCTATTGTGTCAAATCTTTATCTGCACTCTTTCGATCAGTTTGCAGTTAGCCGTGGTGTTCCTTACATTCGGTATGCAGATGACTTTTTGTTTCTATGTGAAACTCGCGAACGAGCAGAAGAAATCCTTCAAAAGACAGAGGAGCACCTGCAGGAAAAGCTTGGGCTTTCTTTGAATCAACCGCCTATCATCACTAACCTCGATGAGAGTTTCGATATCCTTGGTATTACCATACAGAACAGAAGAATATTTCTTTCAGAGCGTAAGAAGGTCGATATCTGTGAAAAGATAGATTCGCTTGAGTTCGGAATTGATGGGTTATCAAAAAAGAGTGCAAAAACTTGGGATGGCATAACAAACTATTATGCAAAACTACTTCCACAAGAAGACTTGGAGTTATTTGACTCAAAGCTTGTCGCTCGGCTGACAACTGTCATAAAGCTGGATTTTGAGCGCTTTGGCAGTAAAACCAATCTTCGTTTCGCTTTAGGTGCGATTTGTTTCTTGTCACAACAATACCAACAACGTAAGAAACATATTATGGCCGAAATCATTGACGAATACGTCGGCCAAAAATTGAAAGACAAGCAGACTGTTGACGCCACAAAGAATAAAAAGCTGATTCAGGAGCGAAAAAAGGAGTATCGCAAAATGGAGGCCGAAGCCAGCGGCCTACTGATCAACAAGCCCGGTATGTATGTCGGATTAACATCAAGGGGAGTTACAGTTTCTAACAAAGGTAAGACTGTCGCCCAACAGCATCCGGACAACCTTTCTCAAATTGTTATTACAGGGCAAGGCGTTTCCTTGTCGTCCAATCTTGTCAGCTATTGTATGAGCCATAATATCCCTATCGATTACTTTGATAATCAAGGGGCGCATCTGGGTTCAATAATTACATCAAAATTCATTCAGAATACACTTTGGAGAAAGCAGGCTGTGGCCGATGACATAACAAAAAACAAGATTGCTCTTGCCATAATTGAAGGAAAAGTAAAGAACCAACACGCTTTGTTGAAATATTTCAACAAATATCACCAGAAACATTATCCTGCCCTTGAATCCAAGATGGTAGCAATTGCAAAGGCTGTTGAAAATTTCAAGGCCTGGAAGAAAGATGTAAGGCTCGAGGATGGTGACTTCGTCCAGAAATTGATGGGATATGAAGCACAAGTTGCGGTTTCCTATTGGGACTATATCCGAGAACTGGTTTCTGACGACGAAGTAGGTTTCGAAGGTAGAGAACATCAAGGAGCACAAGATCTTGTCAACTCAATGCTAAACTATGGCTATGCTATCCTATATGTACGAGTATGGCAAGCCTTATTGGCTGCCCGATTGAATCCATTCGAAAGCCTTATTCATGTGCCACGAGAAAGTAAGCCTACTTTGGTTTATGATATGGTGGAGATTTTCAGAAGCCAAGTCGTGGACCGGATGGTTATCAGTTTAATTCAGAAGGGGCAGGATTTGACAGTTCGTAAAGGTCTCCTCACTGACAAGACTCGCGAACTGTTGGTGAAATCAATTATGGAGCGTCTTGCTCGATATGAGAAATACCAAGGAGAAGAAATGAAAATGGAAAAAATCATATTTCAACAAGCCAAGTTGCTGGCAAAGGCATTTGAAGGAGAAGATAAGTTCAAACCTTATGTTGCAAAATGGTAATATTATCAAGTATATGAAACATAAGCATTTTTATGTCGTAACATACGATGTCAGCGATACAAAACGACGCGACAAAGTGGTAAAGATAATGGAGTCAATTGGCACCAGAATGAATTTTAGTGTATTTGAATGTATGCTAACAGATATTCAGTATCAGAATATGATCAAACGATTGGAAAAGATTGTATCACAGCGAGAGGACCGGATAAACATATATCCGTTATGTATGGAGTGTTATGCACGTATCCAGTATATTCCTGAAGTAAAACAAAAGTCACCTCCAACAATCGCAGTCATTTAAAAACATTTGCGAAAAATGACGATAAGTATATTATGCTAAATAATAGTCATTTACTGATTTTCATAATTTGGTAACTATTTAAAAAATTTCGAAAACGAAGAAAATAGTGAAATTTCTTGGATTATTTGCGAAAAAACAATATATTTGCACCTGAAAAATGGTAGTTTTTAGTATGTTTTTTTCGCAAGACTTGTAAAAAAGCGACTTAGGTAAAACATTTGCGAACTTTTTGATACTATATAATTGGCTGAAATACAAACAAATGAATTTTATAAAGGACTTCTTAACCCAATAATTCGACTATGAAAAAGTATGACATTTTCGAAAACTCTCAACAAGAGAAGAACAAAATGTACATTCTCAGAGAGTTACGGTTAAAAGGATCGTTATTTTGTATTAATACGATTTCTTTAAAGTCTTATTTGATAGGTTGTTGTAGAAGCTTATCGTTTGGATAGGTATGACAACTTTTATTAGTTACCACGATAGTACACCCCTCGTGAGTTGTAGAAGCTTATCGTTTGGATAGGTATGACAACCTCTCCTCGTCTATTTCATCGATTATGTTGAATGTTGTAGAAGCTTATCGTTTGGATAGGTATGACAACATTTTCATATTCTTTCTTACTCGCCTTAGTTCGTTGTAGAAGCTTATCGTTTGGATAGGTATGACAACTTTGTTAAAAATACGCCGTCTTGGGTTTCAAATGCCGTTGTAGAAGCTTATCGTTTGGATAGGTATGACAACAATAATGTCTCGATATCCGTTTAAAAAACAGATGTTGTAGAAGCTTATCGTTTGGATAGGTATGACAACTAGTTCCGTTGAGGTCTATATTTGCGTTATCTTGAGTTGTAGAAGCTTATCGTTTGGATAGGTATGACAACTTAGAACGACATCAGGAGCCTTTGAGGGGACTCTAGTTGTAGAAGCTTATCGTTTGGATAGGTATGACAACTTGAAGACGTTGAAGCAGAAAATAGCTTCATTGTGTTGTAGAAGCTTATCGTTTGGATAGGTATGACAACTTTGTTGGGATCGGCCAACAGCGACTTGATGTCGGGTTGTAGAAGCTTATCGTTTGGATAGGTATGACAACTTCGTTTCCTTCATCATCTTCGCACTTGAGTACGAAGTTGTAGAAGCTTATCGTTTGGATAGGTATGACAACTACCTTTTCTATTCAAACCTATACTCTTAATTCCTGTTGTAGAAGCTTATCGTTTGGATAGGTATGACAACTTTTAATAAATTTCGTTTCATATTTTTTAAATTTAGTTGTAGAAGCTTATCGTTTGGATAGGTATGACAACTTTACAATTGGATTTTTACTGCGTACTTATATGGGTTGTAGAAGCTTATCGTTTGGATAGGTATGACAACTTTTGGGAGTTTTCTTCTCCCTCCTCTACTTTGTAGTTGTAGAAGCTTATCGTTTGGATAGGTATGACAACATTTAGCTTGGTCTAGGACGAAGTTCAAGTTTAGTTGTAGAAGCTTATCGTTTGGATAGGTATGACAACTTTGAAAGATTGTTGGCTTTGGATTCTTTAGAGAGCGTTGTAGAAGCTTATCGTTTGGATAGGTATGACAACTTGTTTGTTAATCCCTTTACTAGGGTGGATAATCGTTGTAGAAGCTTATCGTTTGGATAGGTATGACAACATTTACGTATGCATTCCAAGCCTTGGCAATTAATGTTGTAGAAGCTTATCGTTTGGATAGGTATGACAACTTTTGCACTTGGCCACGTGTCGTGTCCCAGGAGTGTTGTAGAAGCTTATCGTTTGGATAGGTATGACAACTTCTTACTGCAGTTTTCTTCCACTCACCTTTTTTTGTTGTAGAAGCTTATCGTTTGGATAGGTATGACAACTTTTGTTCATAATTGTTTTTAAATTAAATTGTTAGTTGTAGAAGCTTATCGTTTGGATAGGTATGACAACACAATAACTCACCCCTTCCCAAGTGAAATGTTTAGTGAAAAATATCCAGATATAAATTCATACAAATTCATCAGGTACATTAATATTACAGCAATGAGTAAAGTTATTTTTGTTAGAGGTATTCAAGGTTCAGGTAAAACCACTTGGGCTAAGCAATGGGTAGAAGAAGAGCCTAAGAAAAGGGTTAGAATCTCTTGGGATGACCTAAGAAACATGTTTGGAAAATATTGGGTTCCCACCAGAGAGAAATTAGTATCTGAAGGTTCTTATGAAATATTCAAAAAGGCTCTTGAATGTGGGTATGATGTTGTAATTGACAACATGAATTTATCTGAGAAAAGCATATCGATATTCAAAGAGATAGCAGAAAGCTTTAGTTGTCAGATAGAATTTAAAGATTTTAATACGCCACTAGAAGTCTGTATTGAAAGAGATTCTAAGAGAGAAAACCCTATAGGAGAGACCGTAATAAGAAGGACTTATAAAAAATACTATGGCACAAATTAATGAGTCTATTTTAAAAGCCACATTTATTTGTAGAAGCTTATCGTTTGGATAGGTATGACAACAAGATTAAATGATTAATAGAGACTAGAAAAAAGAAAAACCTGGTGCCTATCTGGGCATCAGGTTTTTCGAATGAAAAAGTAATAAACGATAATCTATTAATGAAAGATAATTGCTGGCTTACGTTATTAATCGTTACAATGTTTTTTGTAATATGAAATTTGCAATTTGCTCTTTACATTTTTTGATATTTCCAAGTTTTTTTATTTTTATGAGAGTTATTTTGGTGAATAATTGGTAAATCCTTATATTTGCAACGATTTTAGTTCATAGAATTAAGTTTTGATTAATAATGATGTCGCTTAACCCCTCAAAGTGGGGCGTTGATGCTCCAGCAACATTATTCATTTAAATCTTAAGTCATATGGATAAGAGATCACTTTTGGAGTTGGGAAAGCTCGTTTTAGACTGGTATCTTAAGACCCTTGATTCGAATAATTCCAATTCCAGCAACAAGAAGTAGCGATAGTTGTTTCTTGTGGGGGAGAGGTTCAAACTACTCCCCCTTTTTTATTTTATTTCTTTAGGGGTAAAATACGCAACCAATATTTAAAAATGATAAGTACTAGTGGCAAAATCAAATTAAATTAAGAAAAATACATGGTTAACCCTAATTTCTTATGCGAAAAAATAGTAGATGAAATAGAAAAGCACTATATTTGCAATACAATAGCAAAGGATTTATAGTTGGTAAAATCTTAAAACTTTAAATTTTAACCATTATATCCTATGAGTCCACAAGTTGCTACTGTAGTTCTTGAAGTTCTTTACTATGCTGCTAAGACTTATGTCAATCGCAAGAAGTAATTTTCATTCGGAACGGATCCCGGATTTAGCTATAGTTAGGTCCGGGATTTTTTTGTATATTATTTTGAATGTTGGGTAATTAGGTAGTAATATGAGAGAACAAGATAAAGAATTAAAGAATGTCTTTGGGATAGTATTTGTTTTTCGGAGAAAACATCTTTTTGCAAAACGAGGGTTGTCAAATGCTTGCCATTTTTCTATAATATAGGCTCTTGAAATGATATGTATAGATGACAAAATTGACGATTGAGATTGTTTTTATTTTATTATTTGATATTTAATATAGGTTTTTATTATATTAAAAAGAAATAATTTATATTTGCAGTACTGAAAGATTCATCATAGTGTTTTTTTGGCTAACAATGTTTAACCCTTAAAACAATTACTACTATGTTGTATCCTACAGTTTTAAAGACCCTTGTTACTTTAGTGTATTTGCATTCTACAGTGTATCCTACTACTTATAAGGAGTGCAAGTTAACTGATGAAAAGTAAGTTTGGTCTGGGGTCAGGGGGTGGCTATAGTTACTCGCTGACCTTTTTTGTTATTCAGGTTTTCCCACTTTTGCATTTTATATAGTATGTATGTAAGCATTCGATAAAACCCGTATCGACATTCAAAGGATTCAAAGACAACGAAGCATTCTCCGAAAAGTTGGAGTTTTTCGGAGAAATTTGTACAAGTTTGGAGACAGAATTTATCCCTAAAAGGTTGAGATAGTCATTTTTTAAGATTATTCACCTATTTTAGAAATAAATTTGGAATTATCAAAATAATTCCGTATTTTTGCACCATCAAAACGTCAATACCACGAAGATATGGAAAACGGCACACCAGTATGGCATGAACTGACAACTGAAGAAATTGACCCAAACCTCGAACAGTACCTCCGTTATCTCAAGGAAGGGAAGAAGGAGGGAGGAGACCCTTACGTCAAGACCATTCAGGCATTGACAGATCGGGTACTTCGCCTGGTCGAGGAGATAGCTACTCGCCCCCTGCCGCGCGACGAAGAAGAACTGGGCGAACGCACCAGAAACGTCCGACTGCTCGCCGCATGGCTGTTGGTCGATAGGGAGCACAAATACACCCACAAAGTCTTTTTGGCCATGGTGGGCGAACTCCGCATGCTTGTGCCGAAGTTTTCCGACGACTTGTTGCGCACCGCGATGGGCTCCCTCCTACACGAGGGAATCAAGAGTCTGGACGTAACTTGGAACGACATCTTCACCTTCCATAAAGAGATCTTCACCTACAGGATCTCCCACAACGTTAGGTTCACTACCTTCAACGCCCAATCACGCTTGTGGAATGACTATGGGGCCGCATGCTTGGACGAGGAAGGCCTCTGGCTACTGCCCACACCCGAAAGAAAGGAACTCAAGGCCATTGGCGAAATCGCCGCTTGCATCGACACGGAATACGGCATCCGCGTCCTGCCCTTCGGCAAAGAGAAACTCAAAAAAAATCAGCAGAACGACATCCTTGCCATCGACCAGTTTGCTCGTTCCTTCATCGCCGAGATGAAGCGGAACGACATATTGAAGGCATCCAAGAAAAGGTTGCATTATCAGATAGAGGAGGAGGTGACGGTGCGTCTGGTCCAAAAGAAGGATGGTCAGATGATTATCGAGACCACCGATCCTGCCTACCATTATCTGCAGGGCCCGGTCGTATTCGGTATGAAGAGCCTGTTGTACTATTTCCCCGAGATGTTCGCCAAAACCCTGAAGGCAGGCGCCGTCTTCCCTGCTCAGGTGATGGGGCTTTCCGAACCGTCCTTCACCATCGACAAGACCTTCGTCGATTTCATTGTCGATGACTGTGTGCTG
>JAEEGL016768286.1_pt1 | contig 13444 bp, 9 predicted proteins | sample 9134231 | NCBI WGS metagenome assembly JAEEGL01 (sample SAMN16246548, study PRJNA631951) | gut metagenome | biome: gut microbiome; feature: rumen; material: fiber-attached | host: Bos | place: Iran: Karaj | collected 2018-10 | reverse complement strand
TTGTCTGCAAACAGACCGTTGCGCATATTACCGTTACGCCACATTCGGGTACCGCCGATTCGTCCGGTTATGAAGCTGTGACAGCTGCCTTTGTCCTTGCTGTACTGTGTGTATGCGTTGAATTTCTGTACATAGATGTCGTAGTCATAGCCGAAGCGGTCACCTACATAGATACGCTTGTTGGGATGGTTCAGGTCATACTGCACACGTGGATCGGTGTCTGGATATGTACCAATAGCATAGGTATTGACATTGTGAAAATACTCGCCACCCAGCAAGTCGTTCATTGTCTGATAGTGATAGCCCGTGTTTGTATTCAGCTGGATACCGGCACTCAGCTTGGAGGTCTTGTCGATATTCCAGTTGAAGTTGCTGGACAGGCCCAGGGTCATCTGGTCATTGTGACGGTCCTGGATATAGTAGATGGCGTCGCTTTTGCTCTTGTTGAGCTGTGTGTTGGCAAAGTACAGGTCGTCAAACTTGATCTGGCGGGCGTAGGTCCCGCTGGTCCAGTAGTCGTAAGCATCGCTCCAGGCAACATAATCTTTGTCGCCTGTACCTGTATCCCATACGTCATAATAGTATGATGGGAATGTCTTCCAATAGTCAGGAGCGGGGTTTGTGCCGCTATAGTTGAGCTTGCTGCTGCTGTATTTCTGGTATTTGAAGAATGCGCTGGTTACCAGCTTGATATTGTCCTTGATCTTGAAATCCCATGTCAACAGTACGCTGGGTGCAAAGTCGTTGACAATACGGCTTGCACGCTTCCTGCCATCCTGGTATCCCCAATATGGGTTGTACTGGCGGTCGTTGGCCAGCCAGTATGCCTCGTCGGTACTGGCTCCCTGCTGTGCGCGCTCGGTCGGGTTTGCCCAGGTAGCAAGGTTAAGCATGTGTTTCTCACCCCATTTCTTCTGAACGGCGAGGAAATATGACAGGCTGTTGTAGAATGTTCCGTCTACATAGGCGGTGTTCATGTTTGCCCAGCGGTAGCCGATTGTGCCAAATACGGCCCAGCCTTTCTTGGTCCACCCGCTGCCGTAGGAATACATGGCACGTAATGTGTAGTTGCGGTTACATCCGCTGAGGGTGATTTTCTGACCTGCAGCCATGCTGCCTGCACGGAAATCGTAGTTGGTGCTACCGCCCAGGGAACTCATGGAGAAGGTGTTGTCCTCGAAGGGGTTGACTGCATCCCTGTTTCTTGTGGCATCGTTGATACCGCCGATGTTCGAGAACTGAAAACGTCCATTCTCTGCATTGTTCACTTGCAGACCGTTAATGTACACATCGTTGTACTTGTTGTCCAAAGCACGGAACTTGAACCGTGCTGCACTCCATGCATAGTTGATGTTGCTGGTGTAGACGTTGGATGACGATCCCACCTGGATAACATCGTTGGTCATGTCGTCGTCTTCGCCTAACTGTGACTCAGTCATGGTGAAGTCCATACCGTCAAGATCATCTGGAATGCTGTCTGTCTCTGCACTTTTTGGCGACTGGGCAAAAAGCTGAGGCGCTGCCATCAGGGCCAGTGCAAGTAACTGAAGCTTCTTTCTCATATTAGTAGTTGTTTGTTTAGGTTTTCTTATCCTATGCAAATATACAAAAGATAACTTTTATTTGTTAGGATTTCTTTAAAAAACTTTGTGATAGCAATACTAATTTTATAAAAAAATATTAACTTTGCACCGAGTGATATAATGGGGTAATGCCCCTGAACATAATCATAAAAGGTATAAGCCGATGAACAAACTCCTTTTCTCGCTCTTGTGCGCACTTTCAATTTCAACTTTATCTTTTGCACAAGGCCGTACTTTGCAGACGCATGCAGTATGCTTCTATAATCTGGAGAACCTTTTCGACACCCAGCATGACAAGGGTAAGAATGATTATGACTTCCTTCCCAACGGTTCCTATCACTGGGATGCCATAAAGTATGAGCACAAGCTGGCAAATATGGCCAAGGTGCTGTGTGACCTGGGTACTGACAAGTGTCCTTACGGTGCCAGTGTCATAGGCGTCAGTGAGATTGAGAACGATCATGTCATGGATGACCTGATGGCACAGCCTAATATGCAGAAGCGCGGATACCGTTATGTTCATATCGAGGGTCCTGACCGCCGAGGTGTTGACTGCGCCCTGATCTATAATCCAAGGGCTTTCAAGGTGACCAAGTACTTTGACAAGCACTATGTTTACGAGAATGGAGACACTACACGCCAGACGCGTCCGTTCCTGTGCGTCCAGGGTATTCTGGCAGGTGACAAGCTGACTGTTGTTGTATGTCATTGGCCCAGCCGTGGTGCAGAGGATATATTCCGCCAATATGGCGGTCGTCAGGTACGTGCATTGACCGACAGTATTCATGCAGCGGACCCGGAGCAGCACATAATCGTAATGGGTGATATGAACGACGATCCTGACAACGCCTCGATGGCAGAGTGTCTGAAGGCGCGTCGTGAGATCAGTGAGATGGAGCCGGGTGACTTTTACAATCCATGGTGGAACATCTTGCGTAAAAAGGGCAAGGGAACGCTGTCTTATCAGGGTGGTTGGAACCTGTTCGACCAGATTGTGTTGAACAACCGGCTGATGGAGCAGTATAAGTCAAAGGAGTATACACACCTTACCTTGTATGGATACCATATATTTACGCGTCCATACCTGTTGCAGAGCGAGGGCAGGTTCAAGAACACACCGAAGCGTACGACATCCGGCGGAGTGTGGCTGGATGGCTACAGCGACCATCTGCCTACGGTTACATATCTGGTAAAGGTACTTTAGAGATCAAACAGTTATATTAATCTATAAATTAAACAAAAATGACAAGTTACAAGGAATTGGGTCTTGTGAACACTCGTGAAATGTTCGCCAAGGCTGTTGCTGGTGGCTATGCTATCCCAGCTTTCAACTTCAACACAATGGAGCAGATGCAGGCTATCGTTCAGGCTGCTGTTGAGACAAAGTCTCCTGTTATCATGCAGGTTTCCAAGGGTGCACGTGCCTATGCAAACGGTACTATCCTGCGCTACATGGCCCAGGGTGCTGTAGAATACGCAAAGGAACTCGGTTGCGAAAAGCCTCAGATTGCCCTCCATCTTGACCACGGTGACAGCTTCGAGATCTGTAAGGAATGTATCGACAATGGCTTCTCCAGCGTTATGTTCGACGGCAGCCACCTGCCCTACGAGGAGAACATCGCCATCACCAAGAAGGTTGTTGACTATGCTCACCAGCATGATGTAACAGTTGAGGCTGAGCTTGGCGTACTGGCTGGCGTAGAGGATGAGGTTTCTGCTGCAGAGAGCCATTACACACGCCCCGAGGAGGTTGAGGACTTCTCAAAGCGTAGCGGTTGCGACAGTCTGGCTATCTCCATCGGTACAAGCCACGGTGCCTACAAGTTCACACCAGAGCAGTGTACTCGCGATCCTAAGACCGGCAAGCTCGTGCCTCCTCCATTGGCATTCGATATCCTGCACGAGATCGAGAAGCGTATCCCAGGCTTCCCCATCGTACTGCACGGTTCTTCATCAGTTCCACAGGACGAGGTTGACACTATCAACGCCTTCGGTGGCAAGCTGCCTGATGCTGTAGGTATTCCTGAGGAGCAGCTGCGCGAGGCTTCAAAGAGTGCCGTTTGTAAGATTAACATCGACTCAGACTCACGTCTTGCAATGACTGCAGCTATCCGCAAGCACTTTGCAGAGCATCCGGATCACTTCGACCCACGTCAGTATCTGAAGCCCGCTCGTGAGAACATGAAGAAGATGTACATTCACAAGATTGTAAACGTACTGGGCTCTAACGACAAGTTGTAAGAAGTCTTTGCAGGATTTTTCCTGACAAGAAAAACAGTCCCCGGCGGCAATGCTTCCGGGGACTTTTCGTATCCTTATTTCCTGATGCTTACTATTCGCGTCTTTTCCTGCTGGAGGTTGCGGCGGTCGGTTTCGGTGACTGTACGTGCCGCCATCTGCAGGAATGCCTGTGCAACAGGGGATGTGGCATCAAGTGAAATGGGCGTTCCGTTGTCGGCGTTCTCGCAGATGCTTTGTACGACGGGAATCTGTCCCAGCAGCGGGACCTGCATCTCTTGGGCAAGTTGCTTGACGCCTTCCCGGCCAAAGAGGTAGTATTTCTCATCCTGATGTGCCTCGGGGGTGAACCAAGCCATGTTTTCGACCAGACCTAGAATCGGTACATTGACCTTCTCGTTGCGGTACATGTTGATTCCCTTGCGTGCGTCGGCAAGTGCAACCTGCTGTGGTGTGGAGACAATAACGGCTCCCGTTATGGGCAGTGTCTGCACAAGTGTGAGGTGGATGTCACTGGTTCCGGGAGGAGTATCCAGTATGAAATAGTCAAGATCGCCCCATGCTGCATCGCCGATGAGCTGTTTCAGGGCATTGCTTGCCATGCCGCCGCGCCACAGGGTAGGGGTGGCTGGGTCAACGAAGAAGCCTATGCTGAGAATCTTGATGCCATATTTCTCGATGGGGATAATAAGGTCACGTCCATCGATATTCTCGCTGTATGGCCGTGCGTCCTCGATCTGGAACATCTTGGGCATGCTGGGGCCGAAGATGTCACAGTCCAGAAGCCCTACACGATGTCCCAGCCGTGCAAGGCTGACTGCAAGGTTGGCTGCCACGGTACTTTTACCTACGCCGCCCTTGCCGCTGGATACTGCAATTATGTTCTTTACGCCTGGCAACAGGTCTGGCAGATCGGGACGCGGTGCCTGCAGGGTCTTGGTCTTTATCTCTACCTGTACGTCCTTGCTGACATAGGCATGTATGGCAGCCTCGCTGGCCTTTACGAGTGACTTGAGGAAGGGGTTGGTGGGCTTGTCGAAGATTAGCGTAAAGCTGACGTGCATGCCTGCTATGCGCAGGTCGTCCTCGACCATTTCCATCTCAACTATATTCTTGCCAGTGCCCGGGTAGCGCACTGTGGCAAGGGCATCCATGATAAGTTTGGGGTAGAGTTCCATGTCTTTTATTTCGTAAAATTTCTGTCCGGTATTAATATGTAGGTACAAAAATATAACAAAAAAACGAGAATAGTGTTATATACATAAATAAATAATGTATCTTTGCTGCACACAGATGACAAATGTTGAATGCCATAAAAATTGTATTATGAAGAAATATCTGGTTCTTGCGCTTGCCGTAATTGTCACTTTGGGTACAAGTGCATCCAAAGTAGAGACTTGTTCCATTAAGAGCAAGTTGCTGAATGCAAAGGTTCAGTATAATGTCTACCTGCCGGACGGGTATGACAGGAGCCTGCATTATCCGGTAGTGTATCTGCTGCATGGTTTTACTGACACCTATACTGCTTGGGTGGAGCGCGGTAATATGCAGAAGATTGCCGACGAGGCCATCAAGTCGGGAAAAGCCCGTCCGATGGTTATTGTCATGCCGAATGCCGGAGGTCCGAAGACGGCCGAGACATGGAACGGGTATTTCAATATGCCGGGATGGCCTTATCATGATTTCTTCTTTCAGGAACTGTTGCCCGAGGTTGAGAAGAAATATCACTGTGGAGGCACCAAGGATATGCGTGCCGTAATGGGCCTGAGCATGGGCGGCGGCGGCAGTACCGTCTATGCGCAGCGTCATCCCGATATGTTCTGTGCCTGCTATGCTATGAGCCCTTGGCTGACTGATGCCGAAAATACAGTACGCCCTGGTAATAACCCGGATAAGGTTGCTCTGGTCAAGGCTGCAGTTACGCAGAATTCGGCGCTGAAGTTTGTAGAGACTGCAAGTGAAGCACGTAAGGACAGCCTGCGCACGGTGCGCTGGTACTTGGATTGCGGAGATGATGATTTCCTGTTTGACCAGAGTGTCAGGCTGCATCAGCTGATGCGTACACGCAGGATTCCCGGCGAATTGCGCGTTCGTGATGGCGGGCATACCTGGCCATACTGGCAGGCCGCGTTGCAGACCGCATTGCCTTTCGCCTTCCCCCGCTAACCCCTAACCCCTAACCGCTAACCGCTATTTGGACGTAGCCAGGGACGAGCGCTTCTCGCGGCTGTAGGAGCGATATTCGTCCAATGGGATTTCTACATCAGGCTCTGTCAGTGTGCCTTGCTGTGGCAGACGGAACCGGAGGTATTTGATATCGATGCCCCGGTCGCGCCACATTCCCTCGTAATAAGTCTGGAAGGAGCGTGCCTCGACAGTGTCGTCGCCAGTTTGCTTGTACAGGTCACGTGTGCATACCTCCGGAGTGATGCCGTTGGCCTTGAGCATTTCCTGGGTATATGTGAACAGGAAATTGCTGTCTGTCTTCAGGTGTATGAGCCCGCTGTCTGTCATAAAGCGGCGGTAGCGCTCCAGAAAGTATGTGCTGGAGAGGCGCTTTGTGGCTTTCTTCATCTGCGGGTCGGAGAATGTCAGCCATATCTCGCTGACCTCGTCCTTGCCGAAGAACTGCCAGATGAATTCGATATTCGTACGCAGGAAGGCAACGTTTCTGAGCCCTTTGTTGAGGGCATCCGTTGCACCGGTCCACATGCGCGAGCCCTTGATATCCACTCCAATGAAATTGCGGTCGGGGTACAGTTGGGCAAGCCCCACCGTGTATTCGCCACGGCCGCAGCCGAGTTCCAGGACAATCGGGTTCTGGTTGTGGAAGAATTCCCGGTTCCAGTTGCCTTGCAGGGCAAAATCGTCTGCCTTCTCGGCCGTTGGGTTATACCGCGGCTCGAAGACAAGCGGGTTCTGCGCCATTTCGGCAAATTTGGCCAGCTTACCTTTTCCCATTACTTGAGACTGAATGTCGTACTGCCGATAGCATGGCCGTCGGCAAAGATATCTACATGGTATGAGCCCGCAGAGAGCGTCTCGGCAATGTCCCAGTATACTGTAACCGGGATCTCCTCGCCCGTATATTCGATCTCCTTGGCGATGCTGTACTGCAGCTGGCGGTTCTCAAACTGGAAAGAGCCACCGCGTGTCAGCGTCTCACCTGTCGGCGTGGAAATGCGTACATAGATTGTGCGCATGCCTGTCTGTGCCGTGACGTTGCGGGAGATGTTGAAGCTTACGACAAGTTTCTTGGCATCCTTGACCTTCTCACAGTCCTTTCCTTTCTTATTACGTGCGCTGGCACGAATGCCCGTTGCATCCAGCTGGCTGGCAATGTTGACCTTGTCGGTCAGCTGCTCGTTCTTGCTGGACAGGTCGGATATGTGCGCTTCTGCTTCCTCGTTGCGGGTGCGTAATGCCGTGTTGTCGGAACGCAGGTTCTGGTTCTCGCGGTTCAGGGAGTCAATCTGAACGACATAGTCACGCAGGATCCTGCGCAATGTCTCCAGTTCTTTCTTGAGGCGCATGATCTCTGCTGCATCATTGGCCTTTGTCTGTCGCAGTTCCTCGAGCAGTTCCTGCGTACGCTTCTCCTGCCGTGACAGCTGCTCGAGCAGCGAATCGTTCGTGACCTGCGTCATCATCTCGTTATACTGCAGGGCGAAATCCTTGTATTGGTTCTCCATCTCGGCCTTGTCCATTTCCAGGATCTGGACCATCTGCTTATTTTCCTCCTCCTGGATCTTCCTCTCCTGCAAAAGCCATGCGATAACGCCTGCCAGAGCAATGATGAGCAGGCTCACTGTGCCTATGATAACCGTCCTTTTCATACTTGGGTGTGTGGTTTGTATCCTGTGTTTGATTATTTGGCGCAAAGGTATGAAAAAATATTATACGCGCTCATATATGTAGGAAAGTTTTTATATCTTTGTGGCAAATACTTAACATTAAAATAATCGTATATGAAAAGGATTCTTTTCTTTGTTTTTGCACTTGTTGCATGGGTTGTGACCTGGGCTCAGGGCATCAGTATGCTGAACAATACTACGGCCGAGGCTATCCTGAAGGGAGGCCAGCGTCTGTATATTGATTTCTATGGTCCCCACACATTCCACGTGTTCGAGGATCCCAATGGTGGGATAATCCGTGATCCTGAGGCTGAGCCGGCTGCAGAGATCCTGGTTAAGAATCCCCGCAGATGCCCCGGCAAGGTTACCATCGAGGGCAACACTGTCAGTACAAAGGAGATAAGCGTGAAGATCAACCTGGAGACCGGTCAGTTCGAGGTCAGGAAGGGTGACAAGGTCGTCGTAGCACAGACGGCTCCAACCGAATTCCAGAAGAACAAGACACGCGTGACACTGTCTCAGGGCCCGACGGACTATTTCTACGGCGGCGGTGTCCAGAACGGACGTTTCAGCCACAAGGGAGAGACAATTGACATAGTGAATACCAACAGCTGGGTCGACGGTGGCGTATGTTCACCATCCCCATACTACTGGAGTACGGCCGGCTATGGCCTGATGTGGTATACCTTCAGGCCCGGCAAGTATGACTTCGGCCATGCCGATGCCCAGAAGACCGTCCTGATGCACGAGACAAACTATCTGGACCTGTTCGTCATGGTGAACGAGGGCGCCGTGCCATTGCTGAACGATTACTATCAGATTACCGGCAATCCCGTCCTGCTGCCCAAGTTCGGCTTCTATCAGGGCCACCTGAATGCCTATAACCGCGACTACTGGACGGAGACCGCCAAGAGGAACGACATCATCCAGATGCCTTACGAGGACGGCAAGTACTACAGCGAAAGCCAGAAGGACAACGGCGGTACCAAGGAGAGCCTGAACGGTGAACTGAAGGACAGGAACGGCAAGAGCAACTATCAGTTCAGCGCCCGTGCCGCACTGGACCGCTATTTGGACAACGACTTCCCGTTGGGCTGGTTCCTGCCCAATGACGGCTACGGTGCCGGCTATGGACAGACAACTACACTGGACGGCAATATACAGAACCTGAAGGAGTTTGGCGACTATGCACGCAGCAAGGGTGTGGAGATAGGTCTCTGGACACAGTCCGACCTGCATCCCAAGGCAGGCGTCGAGGCCTTGCTCCAGCGTGATATCGTGAAGGAGGTCCACGATGCCGGCGTTCGCGTCCTGAAGACAGACGTTGCATGGGTAGGTGCCGGTTATTCGTTCGGACTGAACGGCGTTGCCGACGTTGCCCAGGTTATGCCATACTTTGGAAACGACGCACGTCCGTTCATCATCTCGCTTGACGGCTGGGCCGGAACACAGCGCTATGCCGGTATCTGGAGCGGAGACCAGACAGGCGGCGAATGGGAGTACATCCGTTTCCACATCCCAACATATATCGGTTCGGGCCTGGCAGGCCAGCCCAATATTACGAGTGACATGGACGGTATATTCGGCGGACAGAACGTTCCCGTGAATGTACGCGATTTCCAGTGGAAGACCTATAGCCCCATGCAGCTGAACATGGACGGCTGGGGCTCGTCCCCCAAGTACCCGCAGGCCCAGGGCAAGAAAGCCGCCGACTTGAACCGCTACTATCTGAAACTGAAATCAATTATCTTACCCTATACTTATACCATAGCACGTGAGGCAGTTGACGGCAAGCCCATGATACGTGCAATGTTCCTGGAGGACGAGAATGCCTATACCCTGGGCAAGGCCACACAATACCAGTACATGTATGGCCCATCAATCCTGGTTGCACCTATATACAAGAATACACGCGCCGACAACGAGGGCAATGACCAGCGTGACGGCATCTACCTGCCCAAGGGCGAGTGGGTGGACTATTTCACAGGCGACGTATATGCCGGCGGCCGCATCATCAACAACTACGATGCACCGCTGTGGAAACTGCCCGTGTTCATCAAGCGCGGTGCCATCATCCCCGTGCACAAGGCCACTAACACCCCGAAGGAACTGGATGCCAGATACCGCGCATACGACATCTACCCATTGGGCAAGTCCCAGTTCGCAGAATATGACGACGATGCCAAGACCCAGGCCTATCTGCATGGCAAGGCAGTGACCACACAGGTTACCAGCGATCTGGATGCCAAGGGACGCCTGACCGTTACGGTCGATCCTGCCAAGGGCGACTTTGCCGGTTTCGAGAAGCAGAAGGCCACCGTTATACGCATCTACTGCTCGTCGGATGTAAAGAAAGTCGCTGCAAGGCAGGGCAAGACCACTGTCAAGCTTACCCGTGCTGCAAGCTGGGACGATTGCACCAAGACCCCCGGCACATACTACTGGGGCGAGTCTGCAGACAAGTATGTCACGGCAAAGTCCCTGATAGTAAACCTGCCCGAGACCGATGTTACGGCAAATGCAACGGTAGTTACTGTTGACGGCGTCAATGTCGACAACACCAACAAACTGCTGGTCAAGACCGGTGCCCTGCAGGCCCCCAAGGCCCGTCTGGAACCGACAACGGCATATTCTCATACTCCCGAGTGGGAAGCCCAGGACAATGCAGACTACTACGAGATTATGTTTGACGGCCAGCTCTACAGCAGCATTTCTGCCACCAGCTACGAGATTGACGGCCTGAAACCCGAAACGAAATATACCATGCAGGTCCGCGCCGTGAACAAGGACGGCCAGAGCGCATGGACCGACCTCACCGCCGCTACAAAGAGCGATCCTCTGGAGTTCGCCGTTCGCGGTGCCCGTGCAACGACATCCTGTGCAAACCAGCCAGGCTCCGACGTACGCCTCCTTGTAGACTTTGACGAGACCAGCCTGTGGCACACAGCCTGGGCCAACGAGCCAAAGGCCGTACCATTCGAACTCGTCATCGACCTGCGCAGCGTAAACTACCTGGACAAGATGCAGTACCTGCCACGCCTGGATTCGGGTAACGGCACTATCCTGGCAGGAACGTATGCCGTCAGCATGGACCGCCAGAACTGGACAGACTGCGGCTCGTTCACATGGGAACGCAACAGCGATGTCAAGGAACTGACATTCAAGGGCAATCCCCAGGCACGCTATGTACGCCTGAATGTGACCAAGGCCGTCGGCAGCTTCGGCAGCGGACGCGAGCTGTACGTGTTCCGCGTCGCAGACAGCGAGTACTATGTGCCCGGAGACCTGAACAAGGACGGACGCCTGGACGAGAACGACCTGACATCGTTCCTCAACTACACAGGTCTGCGCAAGGGCGACGGAGACTTTGACTACATCTCGATCGGCGACCTCAACAAGAACGGCCTCATCGACGTCTACGATATCAGCTCCGTTGCAATCGAGCTGGAAAGCGGCGTAAGCAGCCGCCGCGTGGCTCCCGTTGCCGGCAGCATCACCGTCAAGGCCGACAAGCCCGCATACAAGCCCGGTGACGAAGTCGTAATCACCGTAAGCGGCAAGGGCATGCAAAGCGTAAACGGCATAAGCCTCGCCATCCCTTACGATGTTGCCGAGTACGAGTATATCAGCACCGAGGCAACCGGCATCCCGCAGATGTACAACATGACATACGACCGACTGCATACCAATGGCCAGAAAGCCCTGTATCCCACATTCGTAAATCTGGGCGAACAGAAATATGCCCAGGGCGACGGAACACTAATCACAATCAAGTTCCGTGCCAAGAAGGGCGGCAAGTTCAACCTGAAGCCACAGGACGGAATGATAGTCGACAAGTATATGAACGTCGTAAAGTTCTGATAACAGACAAGAGCGGTTAACGGTTAAAGGTTAGCGGTTAGCGTACAATAGAAATTCCCGACTGGCAGAGATGCCGGCCGGGCATTGCTCAGTTTTTACTCTTTTAATTTTTTAACCTTTTAACCTTAGTCGTCGTTCCCAGTGTTACCACCCGGAGGTGTCACACCACCACCGCCGCCGTTTTCGTTTTGGTTCTCGTTCTCGCCAGTGTTCTCCGGTTCCGTAGATCCGTTACCCGTGTTACCGCCCTCGGGAGCCTCGTCCTCATCATCATCGCTGGACTTTGCCCACACAAGCTTGGCAGACTTGACAGCAGCCTCGACATCTTCACCTGCACGGTAGTACAACTGCGGCTTAACATCGTCCAGCTTCATATCCTCGGCTTTCTCATACCAGCCGCTCGAACAGCTTGGATAAATCTTGCCGATTGGTCCCAGGTCCACGATGTAGCCCTGCTTCAGCATCTCGGTCACCGAGTCCATGCACAGCTCGAAGGCCATGCGCAGCTCTGCCTTGTGCATCGTCGTGTTGTGGCCCGCCTCCTTAACGATGTCCTCAAACTCAGCCGTGCCATTGGTTAATACTCGGGTTGCAAAGCCTGGTTCTTTCGTTACAGGCTTCTTCATGACAACCTTCTTGATACGTAACTTTAACTGTGACATAAATCAAGTTTTTTAGATTAAACAATAAAATTATAACTCACTGCGGTCGATTACTGAACTGACCGTGGTCGATTGAACAACTCACCGTGGTCGGTTACCGGATTGACCGTGGTCGATTACTGAACTGACCGTGGTCGATTACCAGATTGACCGTGGTCGGTTGAACAACTCACCGTGGTCAGTTAGTATCTTCCGCATGCAAATAAACAAACAAGTTGACGTTCGGAAAAAGACTTAGCTTTTTATTTTTACTTTTTCCTGGGCCGTCCCCCTTTCTTCCCCTTCTCGCTGTTTATCCTCGACAGGTAGCCTGCGTCCTTCCTCGCCCACCGCCCCAAGTTCTGCCTATAGACATAGTTCTTTACCTGCTTCACCGTCAGCCCCAGCCTCTCCGCCAGTTCCGCCGTCGGCATGGTGGCGTAGTGCCGCATGATAACCGGCCCGTCCGCAGCCTCGCGGAACCTCCGCCCCGGCTGCACGTTGTGTAATTTCGTGTCCGTCATAATGATTGGGAATGATATTATTGCCGGTAATGTATGACAATTTGGAATGAAATCTTGTATCATATTTTATAAATCACTAAATTTGCTGACAGAAATAAATGTTTTTATATTCTATGAAAAAGACTTTACTTTGTTGGCGAATCTTTGCCGCAGTTCTGCTGCTGGCAGTCAGCACCCTGTCATGGGCTAACGGCACAAAGATAAACGGCATTTACTATGTGCTCAATAGTAGCACCAAAACTGCCAGTGTTACCTACACAGCTACAAGCACAGGCACGAGTTACACAACATACAATCCATCATCCACAGCTTATACTGGCAGTATCACTATTCCATCTACTGTCACCTATAACTCTACCACCTACTCCGTGAACAGCATTGGCGGTTATGCATTCTCTAACTGCACCGGACTGACATCAGTCACCATACCTGAAAGTGTGACAAGTATTGGCATTTCTGCCTTCCGAGGCTGCTCCAGCCTGACATCAGTCACCATCCCCAACAGTGTGACAAGCATTGGAAGCGATGCTTTCTCTGGCTGCTCCGGACTAACATCAGTCACTATTCCCGAGAGTGTGACAAGCATAGGCAGGAATGTTTTTTCTGGCTGCTCCAGCCTTGCATCTGTTACACTTAACGCAAATGTTATCGCTTCACAGACCTATACATCAAGTAGTAACATAGGAACTATTTTTGGCAGTCAAGTAATAGAATACATTATTGGAAATGATATAACCTGCATT
>JAEEGL013839616.1_pt1 | contig 13444 bp, 10 predicted proteins | sample 9134231 | NCBI WGS metagenome assembly JAEEGL01 (sample SAMN16246548, study PRJNA631951) | gut metagenome | biome: gut microbiome; feature: rumen; material: fiber-attached | host: Bos | place: Iran: Karaj | collected 2018-10 | reverse complement strand
TCCCCATTCCTCTTAAATTATTATTGTTAATATAATATTGATTATATAAATTTTTACTTTTTTTCAAAAAAAATTTTAATCCTTTTTACTTTCCTTAAATTGTATTTGAATACTTTGTAATCTTGGAAAATTTGATGATGATTTATTGCTTTTTCTTTACTCTTTTATACTTTTACAATTTCCTTTTTTTCAGTGACCTTTTTTCCAAATCTTCTATTCCAAAATTAAATATTAGTTCTGCTTTATTTTAATTAGAGTTTATTAATTTATTTCTTCGTTTATTTTATTTCCTAGTTTTTATTATTTATAAAATTTTTTGTTTTTATTTATTTTCAAAAAATCCTTTTTTAAACAACATTTGATTTAATAGAAAAAGTAAAAATAATAATAATTAAATAAACAAAATGAATAATAAATAAAATTTTTTAACATTAAAAATTATAAATTATTTCCATAATTTAATTTTTGAATCATAACTTCCAGTAGCAATAGTACCATCAATTAATTGAACAATAGTAGGAATTTTTTCTTTATGAGCAGAAATTTCTTCTTTAATAGGAATTAAATCAGAACCATTAAATTTCCATTGTCTAATTTTTCCATATAAATCTCCTGTTAAAATACTATCATCTCTAACTCTATAAAGACAAATTATTTTATTTTCTGTTGAAATAATTTTAATAATAGTATGAGTTGATATTCTAATGATATAAATTAAACAATTTCCTCCTATTCCCAAATAATCTTTATTTATTATACATAATGAATAAGTCCAACCTGAACATTCCATATCATTAAAACATTTTTTTACATTATATTTATTTAAATCATAAAATTTAATTATTGATTCTCCTTCTGAAGTAATTAATTCATTTACATTTGGAATTTCTATTATTGAATAAATCTTTTCTTCATCTAATATTGTTGTTTCACATTGATAATGTAAATTATAATTATATTGATAATTATTTTTATCATTTATTTTTTTAGACCAAATTTTGATTTTTTCATCTGTTGAACAAGACATTAATTTTCCATTAGATAATTCAATTGTTTTCATAACTGCATTTGAATGACCAAGTAAAGTTTGAATAACATTATATTCTTTATTAGAAATTAATCTAATTATTTTTATTGTTGAATCTTCAGAACTTGAAACTAAATTTCCATTTTTTAATTGTGTTAAATAAAAAACTGAATCTTGATGTTCTTTTATTGTCATTTGACATTTAAATGTATTTAATTCATATATTTTAATTGAAGCATCATTTGATGAAGATGCTAATCTTCCATCATTTAAACATATTACACATTGAACTGAATCATTATGAGTTTTTATTGATTTATATTTTGTTCTGTCAAAAAATAATTCATCATTAAAATTAAACTTCATATCTTTTATTAAATAATTTTCAGGATTTTTTAAATATTCATATATTCTTCCCATTTTTTCAAATAAGTTTTCTCCTGGATTATCTACTATTTTATTTATATTAAAATTTGTCATTGTTTTTATGTCTTGAATTATTTCAAAAGATAAATTTCTTTTTTTTTCATAAAGTTTATAATTTTCTAAAATATATTTTGATATTTCTATTTCTTTACAATTTATTCTATAAAATTCTTCACTTACATTTCTAAATTTTTCTATTTCTATTATTAAATTATTTAAAGTATCTTCACACATTCTTTTATTATATTCATTTAATTCTTCTGCATTTTTTATTTTATTCTCAATTTCAAAAATATTTACTTTTAAATCGATTAAATTTACTTTACAATGGTTTCTATGATTTTCACTGCAATAAATACAAAAATCTTTTAAACATGTATAACAATAAGCAACTATTTTTTCATTATGAATTAAACAAGTACAATTTAAATTAGAAACAGGAATTAAAAATGTATTTTCATTATTATTTTGAAAAGATAAATTACTATTATTTATTATTTTATTATTGTTATTCTTAATATTTGAAAATTGAGAATAATGATGATTTAAATGAATATCTTTACAATTCAAACAGTAAAAATTATTGCATTTTGTGCAAAAGAAATATTCTTTATTTTTTTGACTTTCATTACATCTTTCACAAATATGATTTGTTGTTCTAGAAAAAGAATATTTGGATAAAGGAGTTTTTATTTCATGTTTATTACGACATTTTTCAAATATATTAATTTCATTGCTGTTTGAATTTATAGATTTTATTGCTATTAAAGGAGTTAAATCACATTTTTGACAATTAAATAATGGTTGTTTTTGTTCTTGAATTTGACTTGTATTTTTTGACATTAATAAATTTATATTTTTTTTTTATAGTTTTATTTTTTATATTTATTTATTATTTATTATATATATTTTTTAACTTAATTCAAGCTTTGATACAAATATTTTCAATTTTGGTTCATTTTCTAAAAATGAATCAATTTCTTCATTATCTTCAAATATTCTTTGAAATTTTAATAAATATTTAGATTTATTTTGTGTAAGATTTCTTTCATAAAATTCAACCGGAATTTCTAAAGATCTGTTATTTTTATTATTTATCATTTGTAAGTGAACAGAATAAAATGCATTTTTATATTTAGAATCAATAATTAATTGTATTATAATATTAAATTTATTTTCATTATTTAGGAAAATCAATAATTTAGAATCATATTTTTCATTACTTTGATTTGTAATTATTTTAATTGATCTTTTATTATCCCAATTTTTTTCATTATATTCCAATTTTTCTCCCTCATATGATTCAAAAATAAAACTATGCTTTGATGGAGATAAATTATTTATTTTTTCATCCATTTTATTTTGATTTTGAAAAGAATTCAAATTAAAATCTTTTAATTTTTGAAATCTTTTTTTGATTAAATTTTTTGAATTATTTTCTATTATTTCTGTTAATTTTATAAAATTTTTATTTATTATTTTGTTGTAATTGTTTAATATATTTTTTAGTTCAATATTGTAATTTGTCAAAAGCTCTTCTTTTTTTTCAAAAAAAGATATAATTTTTATTTTTAAAGAATCAATTTCTTCTAATTTAATTTTTTTCATTGATTTTATAATAAGAATATCTTTTAAACATTCTAAATGTTTATTATCAATTTTTTTTTGAAAATTTATGCTTTCATTTAATTCCTTCAAAAGAGTAGTTTCTAAATTTAAGTCTTTAATTATTTTATAATCATAAAAATGATGATCTGAATGTTTTGGCTTTTCTTTTTCTTCAAATTTAAGAAAACATTCAACACAAAAATAAATTATGTCATTATTATAATTATTTTCTTTATTATTATTATTATTTATATTATTTCCTTCATTATATTGAACAATAGATTGATAAGAGTTAAAACTTAATAAATCTAATCTATATTGATATTCATCGAGTCTTTGATTTACTTGACAATTATAACAATGATATTTTTTTTCATTTTGATAATAATTTTTTATACATTCATAACAAAATATCTTTAAACAATGAAGACATTGAACAGGCTTTCTAATATTTTTTAAACATATATCACATAATATTATTTCTTTACCTTCCATTTTTTATTTTTTTTTATTTTTTATTTTTTAAAAATTTGATGGTATTAAAAAAAATGAGGGCTAATTAATTTATAAATAAAATAATGATACAAATTTAAATCAATGATTTGATTTTGAATGAATTAAAAAATAGGCTATTATTTATTATCAATAAATTAATTAAATTAGCTTTTGATTTTTATTATTATTACATTTTATATATATATAATAATAAATTATAATTTTATCAAATATCCAAAAAAAACATTATTAAAGGCAAGTAAAAATTGACTTAAAAAATGAATTTAAATATAAGAATGTTTTAAATAAAAAAACTTGATAAGTTAAAAAAAGGTTCCAAGTTAATTTTTCCCATAAAGCATTTTAAAGTTTTAGTTTTTAAAATACATAAATTAATTAAAAAAAATAATATTATCATTTATTTATTAAGCTAATTCAACTCCATTTCCATCTAAATAATATTTAAAAATATAAAGAAAAGGGTCAGAAACTAATAAACAAAATTCAACGAAAAAACAAAATAAAATAATAAAAGACAAAATATTAAAACAAGGATCTTTAATTCTTCTATTTTGAGAACAAGGTAATAAACTTAAAAAAATAGGAAAAAGAAGAAAAAAAAGTTTAAATAATCCTAAATAAAATTTTCCAATATAAAAATGTCCTAAAGAAGGAAAAAAAATTTCTAAAATAAATGGAATCCATTTTGATGTTTTTTTATAATTACAATAAATTCCATTATAATTTAGAGTTACATAATTATAATTACATTGACATATATTACTAATACATTTTCCATTATCAATTGGACAATTTGAATTTGAACATTGAAGTAAAATTTTTTTTATTAATAATATTAAAAACAAAAGAATTATTCTTTTCATTATTTTAAAATATTTTTTTATTTACATAACTAAAAATTAAATAAATTTAACAAAAAAATTATATTCATTTTAAAATATTCAATATAAATATTTTGAACATTCATTATTGGAGATAACTTTTAATGCAATAAAAGAAATCATTCTTTTATATTAATTTGATAAGTTCCATAGTTAATTTCTTCATATAAACTTTTATCTTTTCTATTAAAATCACAAATATCTCCACTTCTAATTCTTTCTTTAATAATAGAATATATATTAATTTATTTTTCATCAATTATGAAAGGAATTAATTTATTTTCTAATCTGAAAAATATATTATTAATATCCAATTTATTGAATTGTTTTCTTCATTTAAATTTTGTAAAAAGGATTTTTATTAAATTCATATTTGTTTTTTTCTTTTTTTATTTCATATTTCTTATTTTTAGATATTTTTCTTTATCTTTTGCTTCTATTTATTATTATTAGATTTGAAATGAATTTTTTTTATATTTTTTTGAAATTCAATTATTTATTTTTCTATTTAAATGAATAATATGCTTCATTGTTAATTATTTATTTATAATATTTATATCTTTTATATTTTCATTTGTTAATCAATTTAATTTTTAAAATTTATTTTTATAAAAAACTGATTCAGTGATAAATTATTTACTTAATTTAATTATATTAAATTTTTATTATTAGATTGAATATTATTGAATTATTCATTTAAATTTAAATTTTAATAAAATATTTCAAAAAAACAAACACACCCAAAAATAGAAATTTTAAATAAGATTTTTAAAAAAGAAATAAAAGAATTAAAATTAAATAATAATTAAACTGCATAAAATATTCATTATTAACAGCAACAATAACATAACCATCTTCTTCATTGAATTCATAGAAGTATTTTAAACTATAGTAAAATTTAAAATCTTTATTTTGAGGATCACCTCTAATCATTGAAGGTGAAATAATACATCTAAAAAAATTATTTCCATAAGCACAATTTTTTGATATATCAATAGTAATAGATCCATTTTTTAAATTTATGGATTGAAAGTTTATTTGTTCTATTGGTTCTATGAAATAAATTTCTATTTTTTCTAAATCTTTTTTTGTCCAATCTAATTCTACTAATGAAGGTGTTAAGTAATGATCTATTTCTATTGTAAATATTTGGGTTAATAATATTAGAAGATATAGGATTTTCATTTTTTTGTATTATTTTTTTGAAAAATTTTTTTGTTAAAAATTAATTAATTTTTTATACATTTTCTGTTTATATTTATTTTCGATATTTATATTCAGTTTTTTTTATTTGGAAAAAATATGGAAAAAAATCAAATAAACAATAAAATATTTATGAAAAATAAACATCTTCACTTAATATATATTAAAAAAATATTATTATAAAATAAATTCCAACATTATAATAAATAAATAAAAATAAAAAAGAATTAAAAATGAAAATTCCAGAAAAATTATATGAAAACAACACAAATGGTAAATTTCTTTTCATTCGACATGGTCAAACATATTTTAACAAAGGAATGTCAGAAAAAGGATTATTAAGTGTAAAAGCAGATCCAAATTTATTAGATTCAGAATTAACAAATGAAGGTATAGAAAAAGGAAAAGATAAATCTAAATTTTATGAACAATTTAATATAGAACAAATATATGTTTCTCCTTTATATAGAACATTACAAAGCGCATATTATTTATTTAAAAATCATCCTCAAAAAGATAATATTATTATTAAAGTTAATCCTCTTTGTATTGAAATTACAAATGCTGTTCATGATATTCCTTATAATTTAATTCATAGAAATAAAAAAGATTTTAATATGAATTCTGAAATTAAATTTGATTGGAGTTATTTTGATAGTTTATATAAAAGTGAAAAAGAACAATTATTCTTTTATTTTGATAATATTGATACTATTGATGATAAAATTAAAAAAGAAAAATATAATCTTATTTCGGAAAGTTATGGTAAAGATAATTATAAAGATAATATTTGTTCTTTAATTAAACTCTCTTTAGAAAAACATATGGAATCTCCAAAACATGTTTTAGAAAGATTTAATAAATTTAAAGATTATTTAAGAGAAAAACATAAGGATACTTTAAATGATAATAATAGTAAAGTTTTTGTTCTTACTCATAATTGTTTTTTAAAATGTGGAACCAGTAAAACAGTTTATAGTTATAGCATTAATGATGATATTATTCCTAATGATTGCTGTTCTCCTAATAATTTTGATGTTGTTTCTATTATTGTTTAAAATATATTATTTAATATTTTTTTCGAAAAAAAAATTTATTTTGTTTCATAAAATATTTTTGTTCTTTATTTATTTTGATAGATATTAGATATAATAATATAAAATAATCTTTTTGTTTTATCTTAACAACGGAATTTTTTTAAATATATTGTAGTAATATTTTAAAATAAAAAATATATTAACTTTTTGCCAATTTTATTTAATGGCTCTTGTATTTTTTTCAAATTTTTAATACAAAGATGAAATATTATCTCTTAAAACATTATTTAAAGAACTAAAAGAAAAAAAATTAAAAATCACTAATATTTATGAATCAAGTAAAATAATAATGAATTTTCTTAAAAACATAAATTCAAATCTAAATGACAAAACTTCTTATTTTAGAAAAAAGAACATTAAAGCACCTTTTTTTTATAAAAGCACAGAAATATAAATTTTTATTTTCTTTAAAATCTTAATAATTATAATCAATATTTGTTTTATCGCCAACACTTTTTTTATAATTTGGAAAATATTATAATCCTCATTTTTTTAATTTTTTCATTATTAAAAGTTAATTTTGAATTAAATTTTTATCATTATCATCAATAAGAGAAACTTTTTCCTTTAAAAGAATAAAAACTACAAAATTTATATTATTAATATACTTATTTTTTTAAAATAAAGATTTTTATAATTTTAATTATTCAATAAAGAAGTGGATAAATATAATCATAATCTAATATTAATTTTATTTTTTCTTTATAAGGAAGAAAGAAAATTATTTTGAATCATTAACAATTCATTATTATTTTTCATCACATAATTAAATTTTTTTAAAAACAACATAAGTGTTAATAATCTCAGGATTATTATTTTTTATCATTATATTATTCCTTTTTCTATTAATATCATCATTATATACAAGAAAAAAAATTGTAACTAAAAAAAATCAGAATAATAATCTTAATCCTCTTTATCAATAAAATCAATAATTGGGATTTAGGGATTTATTAATGAAAACTTTTTATATTTCTTTTTTAAAATATCAAATAAATCAATAATAATATTATCCTCAAATTCTTTAGGAGAATATTTTAGTTGAAGTGATGATTCAAAAATCATAAGTTTATTTTCTTCACTTTTTCTTTGCAGACCTTCATTATACATTATTTCTAATATTATATAATATTTACATTGAAATATTTAATATATAACTTTTTATCTTAATTATAAATTAGGGATAAATAATTAATATGTAAAAATTAGTAAATTCAAAAATTAACATTTTAATATATAAAAATAAACTGTTATAATAATTTAAAAAATGTTATTTAAATTGAACCAAATTAGAAAAAGGATCATCTTTCTTTTTTTGATTATTATTAACATTACCATTTACATATTGATAATTAAAATTAGTATTTTGATTTTGTGGATGATTATATAAATCAATTTTTATATTATTATTACCCATATTATTTACTTGCATTCCCATTATATATTGAAAATTCTTTTCTTGTTCTTCTTTATTACTTTTTTCATTTTCTTCTTGTGAATAAGCATTTTGTAAATTATTTTTTAAATAATCAAAAGCTTGAGTCTCTTTAGTTTCTACATTAAATAAATCAACAAGATTAGAATCCTTTTTAATATTATTATTATTATTAATTTGATTAGTTTGAATATTTTGATTTATATTAATATTTTTTTTATGAATAAAATCATACATATTAGTATTAGTATTATTTTCATTATTTTGTTTTTTTTTAATAAAAGAAAAACCTTTTTTTTCTTTATCATCATCAAAATCAACTAATTTAGCATTGTTATTACCATTAATTTCTTGAATGATTTTTTCTTGAATATATTTTTCTTTAGTAACTCCTTTAAATTTATTATTATTATCCTGATTAATTTCTTCTTCTTCAGGTAAAGGAGCAAATCCCGCTTTAGCATATTCTTGAATTAAATCAATACCATTAATAACTAAAGTCATAGGATCAGGTAAATCTTTATTAATCCATAATTTTCTAAAATATTTATTTATTATAAAATTCTTAAGCAAATTATCATTTTCTAAAACTTGATTAAAGTTTGCATCTTGTAAATTAAATTCCCAATAAGAATTAGAAATAATATTATTTAATTTAGAAAAATATTCTAATGATTCAAGAGGCCATAAATCTTTTGATATTGATTTTATTATTGATAAATTTCCTAATTCTTTATGCAAATTAGCACATTTATCACATAAAAAAACTCCTATTTTTATATCTGCCCATGTTGGATTTATTCTTTTACAATCTGCACATCTTCTATTTTCTGGTTTTTTTAAAAGTTTTGATATTATCATTAATTGCTGTTTTAAATTCTCTTCTTGCATTTTTTATAATTTTTTTTGTTTTTTTTAAGGTTATATATCAAAAAGATTATTTTTTTAATATTAGTTTTTAAATATTATTATTATACTTTTTAACTAATTATAATGAATTATTGGGACATTATTTTTATTTAAGATTTTTTATTATTTATCGGAGAATTATTGTTTTTATTTTTTAAATTGAATAATTAATATATGTTTTTTCAAAAAATATTTTTTTAATAATCATTTTATGATGATTAATTTGTTGGGAAAATAATAATAATTCATGTTTACTATATATAATATAAGACTAATTATAACATGATAAATTATGTTGAAATAGCATTTATAAAAATCCAAAAACTTTTCTAACAAATGTAAACAAATTCAAGATTTTTTAATGGATTTAAATGAAAACTTTTTCTCTTCCTTATAAAAAATATAATGAATATAACACTCTATGTGAATTACTCTATAATTACAATTTTGAAATGACTTAAATTTAAAATGAAAAATTCTTTCAATTTGAATTATTTTGTTCCTTTGGAAAATCAAAAAAAAAATATTATGTCTTAATATATTTATAAAGATTTTATTATAAAGACATATGTTTAAAAATAGTAATTCCTTAATTTAATATTATTGAAATATTTAATTTACTCAATATAAAAAGATTAAATTGTTAAAATGAGTTATATTATTTTTTATTCTTTGGAAGTAAATCATAAATATTGTATATTAAAAATAATTTTTATGTTTTTATCATTTTAAAAATTGAAATAATAAGTTAAGAATTTAAAAAAATTATCTCATAAAAAAGATCTATTAAAATCTAATATATTAAAAAAATCCTTCTTTCTTAAATTCTTCAATTCAAACATAAATTAAACTTTATCTCTCAATTTACCTTATTCAATATAAGAAGTTTAAAATTTATCTCTTTTATTTCATCAAAAAAATAATTTATTTTTATTTAAGAAAGTTTAACTAATATTTTCATTAATCAATATATCATAATCGTAAATATAATCCCTAATTTAAATATTTATTTACCTTGAAAATAAAAAATGATATTGATTATATTTTTAGTAATATACTTTTGATTTTTTTGAATTTAAAAAAGTATTTAGTTAATATATGATAACAATTTAATTTTTTTAAATATTTTTCTGAGATTTTATTTCTAATGTTAACACAGAAATAATATTAAAAAATACATTTAAATGAAAATATTATAAAAATAAGCTAATTATTATTTTTTAATATATTATCTTTATCCTATTAATTAATTAGAACATAAAGAAATAAAGAGTTTTTTTGTCATTTAATTTAAAGAAAATTAAAATGATTGATTAAAAAAAGAAAAATAATTATTCATTGTTTATGTTATAAAGATATTATAATATATTGTTGAAAAAATTTGATGATAAAATTGACAATAAGTAATGAATTTAATTCCTTTTGAAAATATAATAATATAAATTTGAAAGAGATAAAAATAAAATATCATAAATTTATTAATAGAAAGTTAATTTTTATTATATTTTTAGCAAAAATGAAAAATGAAAATGAAAATGAAAATAAAGATGAAAATAATAAAAATATAAACGAAAATAATAATCCAAATTACTTAATTGAGGAAAACAATAATAATGAAGAACAAAATGATGAAGAACAAAATAATAATGAAAATTTGAATGGAGAAAATATCCAAAATAATAATGATAATATAGAGATTAATAATGAAAATATCAATGAAAATGATAAAGAAATAATGATTGAAAATAACAAAGAAATAAATGAGAAAAATAATGAAGAAAAGAATAATGAATGCAATAATGAAAATTATGAAGACAATAATAATGAAAATTATGAAGACAATAATAATGAAAATATTAATAAAGAGAATGGAGAAAAAATAGAAAATAATTTTAACATAGAAAATATAGAAGATTTAGGAAAAGAAGCAGAAGAATTATTAGAAAAAAATAATGAATATTATATTAATAATGTAATTGATTCAAGAGAAGATTATATTTCCACTTTAAAAGATGAAATAGAAAATTTAAAAAAATTTTTAAATCAAAAAACAATTGAATTAGATATTATTACTGATGAAAATCAAAAATTTAGATTATCTCTTATAAAGAAAGAAAATGAATTAATGGAAAAAGAAAAGGAATTATTAAATTTAAATTATGAATTTGACCAAATAAAATCAAGAAATGAATTTTTAAAAATTACAAATGAGAAAATTGAAAGAGATAATAAAAATTTAAATTTTCAAAACATTGAATTAAATCAAAAAATGGAATCTATAAACAATAAAAAAAATATCTTAGGCAAATTTAATAAAAATGATGAAAATAATTATAATAATATTGAAATATTAAAATTACAAGATAAATTAGATGAAATAATGGTAGAAAATTATAAATTAAAATTTGAAAATAAAGATTTAGAATTAAAAATAAAAAATATAAAAAATGAAAAAGAAAATGAAATAAATATCTTAAAAGAACTGAATGAAAGAGAAATAATAAATTTAAAAAAAGTAATTTTTTCACTTCAAGAAAATATAAATGAATTATATAAATCATCAAATGAACAATTAATAAATAATGAAGAAAAATTTAATGAAAATAATATTCAAATTAAAATGAAAGAAAATGAAAATAAATTAAAAGAAATAATGAAAGAAAATATAAACTTAAAAAAAGAAATATCAAATTTATCAAATGAAAATGATGAATTAACTATGCTATTAGATAATAAAGAAAGAGCTTTAGAAAAAATTAAAATTGATTATGAAGAAAATAATATTCAATCAACAAGAAAAATAAATGAATTAGAACAATTAAGAAATGAAATTGATAATAACAATAATGAAAATAATAATACAATAAATTTTTTAAGATATGAAAATCAAAAATTAAAACAAGAAAATGAAGCTTTTGGTGAAATTCAAAAAATATTTAATCAAAATATTAATTCTGCAAATCAATTAGTTGAAAACCAAAAAATTAATTATGAAAAAAAAATAAAAGATTATAAATCTAAAGTCCAAATTTTAAAAATTAAAATTAATGAATTATATGAAGAAATTAATTATTTAAAAGAAAATCAAAATAATCAAAATATTGATTTTTAATTACATTCTAATTTTAAATAATTAATAAATTTTATTTTAATTTTATAAGAAAAAATAAAACACAAATTATTAAAAGATATTATTAATAATAATAATGTCATATAATATTTAAAAAATTATCAGAAAAATATATAATTAAAAATGGAATCTTTCAAAAATAATTTTGACACAATATTTTATTATAATAATCAAATATCAAATATTAAAAATTCGATATCAGAAAATAAAAGGAAAGAATATATTTTTAAAATAACAAAAATAACAAAAGAAAATACTTTCAATTCCAAATTTTTACAATCTTTTATAATAAAAAAACAAAATTATGAAGAAGAAAAAATAGATAATTTAAATAATATAAATTTACCTGATTTTAATTTTGAAGGTTTATTATGTACTTTAATTAATATAAAAAATAATAATTCAATAAGTGAATTTCATTCTAATTTTTTAGATTTTAAAAATATTTTAAATTTTCATAGAAATTTAAGAAAAACTAAAATTGATAGTATTTTAAAAAAATGTAAATCTAAATTTTTTAGAGCTGTTCAAGATTCAATTAAAAAATTAACTAATGATCTATCTCAAATAAATAGATTACCTCAATATTTTATTACTAATATTAATATAAATTATAACAAAGGATTTATGAATAAAACTATTTTTGAAATTTATCATAGTTTAAATTTAGTCAATCAAGAAAAAGATTTTTTTGTTGGTATTACTAAAGATAATAGTAATAAATTAAAATCAATTCTTAATTCTACTTATTCTGATTTATTTGATGTATATATTCAATCAAATAGATTTAAAGAAGATTGTGATATTATCAGAGAAAAAGAAGGAGAAAAATTTGAAATATTATATAGATATGTTTCTAAAATTTTTATTAAATATTATTCTTTAAGTAAAGGAAATAAACCTAAAAATTCAAAAATAAGAAAAAAATGAATATAAAATAATAAATAAATTTTTTTGATTATTATATATCTCATTTGATAAAATTAAGAGTATATATTTTCATTTTTTTTTCATTAAAATAAAAAAATTTTTATTGTTAATATAATAATTATTTAAATAATTTTTATATAATGAATTCAATACTCAAAGCAAACAACAAATAAAGAATCAATAGAAAAAGGATATTAATTAATTTAAATAATTAAGCTATAAAATAATATATTAAATAACTATTATCATATAATTTATAAGATTTTAATAAAAAATGCCTTT
>JAEEGL011299670.1_pt1 | contig 13444 bp, 12 predicted proteins | sample 9134231 | NCBI WGS metagenome assembly JAEEGL01 (sample SAMN16246548, study PRJNA631951) | gut metagenome | biome: gut microbiome; feature: rumen; material: fiber-attached | host: Bos | place: Iran: Karaj | collected 2018-10 | reverse complement strand
CCCGCAATGTCGTTAAGAACATTCCACTGAAAAGGAATCATTTCTGTTCTTACCAGATTTCTGTATCGAGACCAAAAATCTGATGTAATGTTAATTTTGTTTGACATTATATCCCCCACTTTCATATAGATAACTTTGAAGTTGGCCTCCTTCTCTGTGAAACCAATATATCATCTGGCAGGGGGGCTGATAAATATCATATGGTTATTATAAGTGGCATTTTGGCAGATATTACTTTTTAACACTTAATCGAACAAATACGCTGTTATTTGCGATATAATTCTATCTGTAAGGGCATAAAGTTATATTTTGTTCATTTCTAAAGTGTCATAATGTTAGGTATTGTATCATTTAGATATTATCAGGAGGGCATATGGTACAAAATATTATTTTTCCACTTAATCAAATATATAAATATAACATGACCGGTAAATTTAAAGCACTCTCCCCCGAGTGGAAACACGATCACGCTCCACTTATTGATTATGAGTTGATAATAGTTACAGAAGGTGAGCTATTTCTTTCTTATCAGGGGCAAAATTTTCATATTCTTAAAAATCAATATCTTATTTTGCCCCCCAGCACCACCTATAGGGAAGGTTACAAGGAAGCATACTCTTCCTTTTATTGGATGCACTTTACTGTAGACTTGGCCGGCAATCCAATTACGATTAAATCGTCTTACATGCCAAATCCCACAGTGACAGATTGCTTTTTAATTCCTCAAACAGGGAATCTTCCACGACCTGAGAAGGTGATAGTTCAGATGAAGCAATTGCAGGATATCGTTAAAAATGGCTATCCTCAGGCATCTTTAAACGCCATGTGCACCAGCATAATCACGGAGCTTTATGGGCAGCTTACAGTTATGCCAATGAGGTCCTCTGGCAATGCTAATTACAGCCAGCAGCAAGTTTACAACGACATTGTGGATTACATAACCACTAATATTCACTTAAATCTTAAGGTCCAGGATATAGCTGAACATTTTAACTATAATCCTAAATATTTATCCCATTTATTTTTTGAGCTATATGGGGTACCTTTGAAACAATTTATATTAGACAGAAAGATTGAAAGTGCTAATTTTATGCTTTCAGATAATGATAAACCAATAAAAGAAATTGCAAATGATTTAGGCTTTTCTGACGTTCATAATTTTACAAGAGCCTACAAAAGAAAAACCGGTATAACTCCTACTGAATATAGAAATGCTTTTTCAAAAAGGCTACTATTTTACAAATAAAATGGCCATTGGTAAAATCAAAACTATGATGATGTAAAAATAGAAGTGGTTATTAACGAGCCTGCTGAAGAGGACGCTGAAGAACAAGCAAAAGAATTAGCGCAGTGATATTGCCATGGCTTTTCTAGGTCAGATTAAAAGCCGCGGCTATACTCCTATGTTTTATGCTTCTCGAAGTGAAATGGTTAATGCCACCAAATGGAACACCTCACAAATCGAGCAGAGCTACATGCTTTGGTGAAAAATGTTTGGATGTATAATAAGGAGGATGCATATCATGAAAAGAATATTTAAAACACTGTTAATACTTTGTCTGATTACTGTTCTTTATAATCCTGTCACTGCTTTTGCGGCCTGGGAGTACCAACATAATCCTATGGATAACCCAACTGCGGCAAAAGATATTATTGCGGATTCAAACACGGTTTACGGCTATGCACCCAGTCCAACATCAACACGTCTAAAAGATTATGTTGATTATGATTGGTCTGACCCAAACCTTGTTGCGGATATGAGACAACAAAGGCTGGAATATCACGAAAGTATGCAGGAATTATATACCATCATTTCTGAAATGAAAGCGGCTGGGAAAAATACTGAGGAAATTGCACGAACCGTTAGCACAAGAAGAAACGAAATTAGACTGGAATCTTATAAAGACGACCCTGAAGGGTTGGAAAAGGTGAAACACAGCAACCTTGAGACCTATGGAAACGAAAACGGAGGCACTCCTGATTATTTCTATAACAAATATGGTTCCTGGGAAACAGTAATAGAAAAGTCCCTCTCTTCTAATCCCGGTGCAGATGCCTGTTTGGGATTGTACGATACATATTATGATACTTACATTATCCCTATGACAACATACGTGGTAGTTGCTGGCGATAATTTGAGCATTATTGCAGTTAAGCTGTATGGAGACAAGGACAAATGGCATGTTTTATACGAGCTAAACAAAGATACTGTTAAAAATCCTAACCGTATTTATCCTAATCAGGTTTTAAAGTACTAAACAATTTATCATCTGATGAGGTCTTAGAAGAAAAAAGTAATTTAGCATAGATAAAACTTGTGCCTGTCACCTTTACAGAAACATCACATGATGATAATTCTTGTAACGGTGACAGGCACAAATATTTTTAACTACGATACAAAGGTCGCTTCTTTTCGATAATAGACTTGTAGTGAGCAATCTCGTCAACCAGTTCACGCATTTCATCTGTCGCAGTCTGTTCATTGTAGAGAAGCTGTATAAGCGTATCCTGTTTAGAAATCATTCTATTTTTAGCTGTTCCAACTGGATCAACTGCGGCTGCCAGATACTCTTTATTTTCGTTCCATCTTTCATTCATCTCAGCCAGACGGGCCTCAGCTTCAGCACGCATACGCTCGGTTTCCAGTCTAACCTCTTCCATATGGTTTTTAATCTTTTCAGTTCGATAGATAACATCTGGATAAGCATCAGCAAATCTGCGATAGAAAATGGATTTATCACTAAACAAAAGCTTAATTTCTTCTCTGATCTCTTCTGTGTTATCAGCATCACTGCTTTCAACTCCCACTTTAACCAGCTTCATAATGAACTGAGAACCGACGAAATCTGTCATAAAGCAAATAGTGAGAATCCCTGCTACTATACTTCTTGAGAAAAAACTAACTCTGGAAAAGAGCATATAAAATATAGGATTAGCAAATTCGATGATAGCAATACCGCCAAGGCCAAATAAAATCAGGTTCCCAATCCACACACGACCATTTAAATTCATTGGTTTCTGGCTATAGTCCCACCATCTTGCATGAAACAACTTCTCTAATACATAGCTTGCCATATATTCAACAAAGCCACATACAAAGAATGATATTACAAAAGTAGTTCCTACTGATGATTCAAGTCCACTTATTCCCCAAACCGACAGGGTAATAAGAACAGCACCTAAACCGTATATTGGTAGCCACGGACCAGAGAGAAAGCCTCGATTAATAAATCGGTGAAATTGGCGGTATTTCAATATAACTTCTATACACCAACCAATGAAAGCAAACGAAAAGAATAGGAGCAACATATTGATAATATAATCTGCCATTTTTCCCTCCAATTTTATGGATAAATTATTAATTCAGATGATAATAACACATAAATGTGAAAACTAGATGCAGATGATATTAAAAAAGAGGTTAAGGAAGTTGCCAACATTTTTCTAATCATTACAGTTTTGGGGACTGTTTTCTCCCAAAACACTGTAGTCAAAATTTCTCAAATCGAACTACTTACAGTGTTTATTTCATTTTTATAAATACCACTGTAATTTCTGCTTCATTTTCAAAATATCATTATATTTTCATATAAAAATCTAATACACAAACCTCATTTTTACAGTGTTTTTCATCCTTATCCTAAAAAACACCGTAACATATCATTTCCTCTTACAGTGTTATTTTCATTTTCCCGATAAACACTGTAAAATCTATGATTTACTCTGTTTCTTCAATCTATTCTCTGATATGAACCTTTCACCCTTCAATTAATGATATCTCCAAATTTCGGTTTGTAAATTTCTCTGTCTTCAATTATACCTAATCCCTATCTATCGAGGAATACGCAATTCAAAAACTGCAATAAGTCAATTGTAAACAAACAAATTACACACAAATTCAAAATTTAATCAAAAAATATCCACAAATGAAGTCTCGTTTTTTGCTATATTAGTATGTGTATTATGCCGTGTTACCGTTTTTAATGAGGTTTTTCTTATGATTAACACTTCTTACAACAGTTTTGATGAGTTTATAAAAGAAAATACCAAATTGATAAATTCAAAAATGGGACGCATTCTATGGTTTTGCGTCCTTACAGGTCCTGCCATTGCCTTTGGTATATATATGGGCATTTTTCCTAGCGCAACCTATTTTACCTGTGGCATTATTTCTGGCATGATGATTGCCATCTCCATAGTACATTCATATATGTTTAATCTATTGCCTTATTCCAAATTGACATCCATTTTCGCTTTAATTGCTATGGATTTACTAATCGTATACATGGCCTACGCAAAAATTTCCATTCAGCTAACATTCTTTCTGGTTCCACTTTTGAGCATACTATTCTGCGATATTAGGCTGTTCTTTTTAAGTGCAATAATTAATTACATTAACATGATGGCTGCCGCCTGGTTAACGGCTCCCTACACAGCTCAGGTCAGAGTAGATTATTCAAGCGCACTAAAATTCTTTTTCAACAATATAGGCGGACTAACGATTGAATATATTATTGTTTGTATGGTAGGAACAGCAATAGTGTTACATTCCTCTGTTTATCTTCGCACCTTATTTGAAAAATATGAAAATATATCCCAAAACGAAGCAATCCTAAAAGAACAAGTTGAGCTTTTAGACTCCATGGCTCAAATTTACGACTATGTAAATCTTATTGATTTTGAAAAAGGAACTGAGCGTTCCATGAGAGATTCCGAAAGAAAAGTCATTGATTTGAATTTATCAGAACGAAAGCACACACATATGACCGAAGGATTGGCCGATAAAATAGCACCAGACCACATGGAAGCTTTCCTTAAATTTACTGAGATCGCAACAGTTCCAACCCGATTGGTTGGTAAAAAATTTATCAATGCTGAATTTGTTAATATGTACACTGGATGGTTCAGAGCACAGTATATTACTGTTGAAGAAGATAATACCCAAACACCAGTGAAAGTTATTTTTACCATACAGGGAATTGACTCAGAAAAGCGCAGGCAGGAGCATTTACTTCGTATAGCCCTCACAGATGAATTAACTCGTCTGTATAACCGCCGCAGCTATGACGAAGATATTGGAGCCTTTAGCAATTCGCCGTTGGCTGAGGATTTTGGAATCATTTCTATTGATGTCAACGGACTAAAAAGAGCGAACGATAATCTGGGTCACGTAGCAGGCGATGAACTAATAAAGGGTGCGGCAGATTGCCTGGTTGCCGCAATAGGAACCAAGGGCAAAACCTATAGAACCGGCGGAGATGAATTTATCTCCATCGTATTCTCTAATGATTTCCCTGGAGTGGTCTCATGCATTCAGGAATACGCATCAAAGTGGCAAGGCAGCTTAAACAAATCACTTTCTCTATCTGTTGGCTATGCCTCCCACAGGGATAATCCTGGAAAGTCTATCACTGAATTGGAGAAAATCGCAGACGATTCTATGTATCATAACAAAGCCATGTACTATAAGAACGCAGGCATTGATCGTCGTTCACACTAATATTTTTGAAACAAGAAAGAGTTTTGCTTTGCAAAACTCCAGCAGTGCGAGGCGGCAATTGCTGCAAGCAATTAAATTCATCTGCCGACGAGACACATATTTGCACACAAAGTGTGCTTTTTACTTTATAGGAGATTGCAGAGCAATTTCCTATAAAGTAAAAAATAGCTGGCAGGTGTCATTAACTTGCCAGCTTTATTATTTTAGTTGAAGGATATTTCAATGTTTTCTTTTGCGGATACTTTTGAATAAGCTCCTGAAATAATAGGCATTGCCGGTGCAAGATGTCCCACATCAGCGTCCATAACAATAGGCACATTGTATTTTCCAAGAATACCTGTCACTGCATTATACTGATCCAGACCCATCATCTCCTGTCCCCAGGAAGCAAGTGGACGTCCAATAATAAATCCCTTCGTATTTACGAACCAACCTGCCCTGTCCAGATTCCAGAGGGCGCGTCTAATTGTCATCAAATTCAAATCACAGGCTTCAAGGAACCATACCACGCCTTCTTTTTCATATCGCTTATTAAAATCGTCCACCTGGTCATATTTGGTTCCAACCAGGTTTGCCAGACAATCCAAACAGCCTCCAGTAAGGATTCCCTCAAATTCCAGCTTATCCTGAACCTCTGAGGCACCTTTGAAAAGTTTCAGCACCTTTTTGTCAGTGAGGTTGTAGCTGACTGTAGGATGCTCCTCATCCTTTAGGGATTCCAGTTCAAACATATCATAGCCTGCAACCTTAGCTCTTTTTCCAGTGAAAACCTCTATAGTCTCCAGAAGGCAAGGATGCAATTCATCCTGCCCAAAAGCCCCAATGCTTGGTCCATAAATAGCCGCCGTATCACATATTGTATTCAGCAAAAATGTGAAATTCGTATTGTCGGAATAGCCCATGTACCACTTAGGAGGAGCTGCCTTAACAGCCTCAAAGTCCACATAATCCAAGGTCTCGCACATAAGCTCTCCACCGCCGCAGGCAATAAGCATGTCGTTGTCGCTGCTGCAATAGAAATCGGTGAGCTCTTTCCCGCAGTTTTCTGGAGTAGAACTGATTCCTATTCCATCATTGCGACGACAATTGGGACCTTCAATAAGTGTATATCCCATGCCACTGAATCTCTTGATTGCCGCATCCATGCAGCTTTTGTATGGCTCATCTGCGCACCCAAATGACGGCGCAACCAGACCAATCCTTCCCCCGTCTCGTAGGTAGTGTGGAATTCTCATAATACTATCCCCTTAAAAAAGTAAGCTTGTAGCCGTAACCAGCGTAATATTTATAGTGTCATGGAAATTGATCCTAGAAGCTCTTCAACTTCTTCATCTGTAGGAATTCCATCATAACAAAGTGCGTAGTCAATGAGCTGTTCAAAGGCACTTCTCCGGCTTTCCTCCAATGGGAATAGCTCCGTAATTGGCTGTTTCCACCTTCCCAACATTTCATTAAGCTCACCAAGCTTAGGCGTAAGCACTTCCTTTTCCTTGTTGCGCAAGAACTGGGTGAGTGCATGGCTATTGCCAGAGCTACAAAATGCTCCCACCAGATTCTGCTCCTTGAGATATGATGGAAAAATAAAGGTAGACAATTCATCTTTCCCCACAATATTTACAGGGATTGGTGCCTGTTTACACCTAGTGGAAATCTGACTGTTGAGTTTATCGTCATTGGTGGCTGCCACAACCAGGGTTCTATCCTGCAAATCAAAAGGTGTAAATTCTCTCTGCTCCAAAAGCAGATGATCTGTCTCCTCAGAAAGTGCCGCAAGCTCCATGCCCACTTCTTTAGCAATTACATGAACCCGAGCTCCAAAATCTAAAAGGACATTAACCTTTTTAAGAGCCTCCTTACCTCCTCCAACAACTAAACAGTTGGAATCTGATAAATCAATAAACATTGGAAAAAATGCCATATCAACCTCCGATTTATGCTAAAAACCAAAAGCTTCAAAAATGTTTCTATTCAACTGAATTAATCAATGCAAAAATCTCATCCTTAATCTGAGCATTCACCTTTAATGCATTCTCTCTGCTATCCTGATTTGAGTAGAAGTAGAACTTAATCTTTGGCTCTGTGCCAGATGGTCGGATTGCAAACCATGAACCATTTTCAAGGAAGATTCTGATTGCATTCTGAGCTGGAATATCCTCGTAACCATTGATGTAATCGATAACCTTTGAAACCTTTGATCCAGCCACTTCGGTTGGAATATTCTCACGGAACCACTTCATCATGCGCTGAATACGCTGCGCGCCTGGAATTCCTTCTAGAACGATATTTGGCTCATCCTCTGCAAAGGAACCGTACTTAGCGTAGATTTCCTGAAGCACATCCCAAAGTGTCTTACCCTGCTTGCGATAGTAAGCAGCAGCCTCAGCAACCATCATACCGGCTGAAATGCCGTCCTTGTCGCGGATATCCTCGCAGATTGCATAGCCCACTGACTCCTCATAGCCAAAGAGATACGTATATCCGTTATCGTGAAGATAAGGAATTTTTCCGCAAATATTCTTGAATCCTGTAAGTGTTTCAAACATTTCCACGCCATAAGCCTTTGCCATGATTGTGGAAAGTGTGGATGTAACAATTGATTTAACCATAGCTCCCTTTGCAGGAAGTGTACCGGCATCCTTGTGTCCCTCAAGAACATAATTAACAAGCAGATAGCCTGTCTGGTTTCCGTTAAGTGGAACATAGTTGCCTTCACTGTCACGAATCTCAATTGCAAATCTGTCAGCATCAGGATCTGTAGCCATTAAAAGCTCAGCACCAAATTTGCGACCATATTCCTCAGAAAGCTTAAATGCTTTAGGGTCCTCGGGATTTGGGTAGCCAACCGTAGTGAAATCTGGGTCAGGATTCTCCTGCTCAGGTACGATTGTCCAGTTAGAAAAACCTCTGTCATTAAGCATCTGACGGAATGGAATTGAGCCACAACCATTAAGTGGTGTGTAAACGAGAGGAATAGTGAGATCAAGCTCATCTCCCTCGTGAATTGCCAGCGACTCAATTTTGTCCAGATATTCTCTGTCATACTCGGCACCAAGAACGATAATCTTGCCATCCTTCACACCCTGCTCAAAGTCAGATTTCTTTATTCCCGTCCACATATCAACAGCATTGATACAATCAGTCATGCCATCTGCGATTTCAGAGGAAACCTGACATCCATCATCCCAATATGCCTTGTAACCATTGTATTCCTTTGGATTGTGGCTTGCAGTGATGTTGATTCCTGAAACTGTGCCAAGGCGTCTAATCATGAAAGCAAGCTCTGGTGTTGGACGTAAGTCCGGGAACACATAAACCTTGATTCCATTTGCAGCAAAAATACCTGCTGCAAGCTGAGAAAACTCCTTTGAAACATGGCGAGGGTCATGAGCAATAACTACACCCTTTTCGCAAGCTTCTTTGCCCTTTGAAACAATAAAATCAGCTACGCCCTGTGTTGCCTTGCCTACGGTAAAGAAATTCATGCGGTTGGTTCCCGCACCAACTTTACCTCTAAGACCTGCTGTACCAAAGGCTAAATCCTGATAAAATCTATCTTCTATATCCTTATCATCGTCCTTAATAGAAAGTAACTCACTCTTAAGCGGATCGGAATCCTCCAGTTTTTCGATCCATTCATTGTATCTTGACTTGTAATCCATAATTACCTGTCCCTCCTCTACTTTTCTCGTAAAGACCCGTTAACATTATAATGCTATTTTAACATATTAAGCTTCAAAAGTTCACTAGCCAGTTGCTATAGGTTTACTATTTTTACCAAAACTGAAAATATGTGTTTTTTCTGAATATCTTGTGAATGGGGTTGTTATAAACCACAATATCTGGTATGGTTATATATGTAAGGGATAGTTATCTAGGACTTAGTCGTAGACTTTTATCAACTTTTATTAGCATTAATTTTGAGGGGAAGTTATGAAAAGAAAACCTAAGATATCTAAGAACATTGGAAAAGATGTGATCCTTTGTGAAATTACAAATCGAATTGTGTCTAACCACACATCTGAGTTACTTTTGGAACAGTCTGTTCCTTTCACTAAATCATGGCGCAGGGTTTCTCTGTTTGAACGCCGCTACTACAATGGCGCTAGCAAGGTCTGCGTAATCTCCATCAATCGAAATCAATATGCCCACGGCAGACGAGTGCTCACCCTTTTGGAAGAGCGAGACTACAGCCGCCTGTTTATGGAAGTTTAGGCATTATCTACGCCTATCAACAGCATCCTGTATCAGGTGAATTATGCCTAAGACTATGCCCCTGATGATGGCAAACACCAGGAACATAAGCAAAAATCCCCATACGCCAAAGACAATGTCGTTGAAATCCATCACACCGCTATGGGTGACTTTCTGACCTATTTCTATGGCAAAGGTCATCAAAAGCACAAGTGTAAAGACATATATCCAGGATATTACAAGCACATGATTTGTCTTTGCTAAAAGTGTAAAAATGGGATGGATAACTAGCACCATTGCCATGCCAATGATACCAATAACAAGGAAATGTAATTCCTTATCTGTAAAATTGGCTTCATAAGCGTCATTTAATGACAATATATATGTATGGGCTTCTGTAATTATGTCTAAAATGCCATATAAAAATGTGTTCATAATTTTACTCCTCTGTGTTAAAATTCTCCTTAGTTAATACTTATACGGGAGGATATTTTATGGCTAATGTATTAGTTGCTCAATCTGGTGGTCCTACTGTGGCTATCAATGCCAGCCTTGCCGGTGTCATCGAAGGCACATTAGGCTCCAGTTATGACAAAATCTATGGTTCAATCAACGGCATCCTTGGAATTAAGGATGACAATGTAATTGACTTAACTTCTGTAGTGGCAAACGACCCTCGCTTTCTTAAACGTCTCAAAACAACTCCTGCTATGTATCTGGGTTCATGCCGCTTCAAACTTCCTGACATCGATTCAAATGATCCTATCTATGATACCTTATTTGAACAATTTAAAAAATACCAAATCGAGGCATTTTTCTATATTGGTGGAAACGATTCGATGGACACAGTAGATAAGCTCTCTGCTTACGCGGCAAAGATCGATTCAAGTATCCGATTTGTTGGTGTTCCTAAGACAGTTGACAATGACCTGTGCGTGACCGACCATACACCAGGCTTTGGTTCAGCTGCAAAATATATCGCTACATCTACCATGGAAGTTATCTTCGACGCTCAAATTTATGATAATCCTAGCGTTACAATCATCGAAGTTATGGGAAGAGATGCAGGCTGGCTTACAGCAGCCACTGCTCTTGCGAAAACTGAATGTTGCGACGGTCCTGACTTAATCTATCTTCCAGAGGTTGCTTTTGACAAGGATAAGTTCATCACTGACTTAAAAGCTCTTCTAGAAGAAAAAACCAACATTGTTGTTGCTGTTTCTGAAGGTATTCGTGATGCTAATGGCGAGTATATCTCAGCATCTACAGGCACTTTGGACAACTTTGGTCACGCTCAGCTCTCAGGAGCAGGCAAGACACTTGAATATTTGGTTAAGGATAAATTAGGAGTAAAGGTTCGCTCAATCGAAGTAAATGTACTACAGCGTGCTGCTGCTCACATGTCCAGCCTTACAGACATAAATGAATCTGAAGCAATTGGAAAGAAGGCTGTTGATATTGCCGAAGAAGGTGTAACCGGAGCAATGGTTACAATGGAGCGAATCAGCAATGCCCCTTACGAAATCAAATTCGACTACGCAAAGATTCACGACATTGCGAATGAAGCAAAAGAAGTTCCTCAGGAATGGATTAATCCAGAACACAATGGTGTAACCTCAGATATGGTTATGTACCTAAAGCCGCTTGTTATTGGACTTCCAGATGTGGAATACAAGGATGGACTTCCTGTTTACGTATCTAGATAAAAATAGGCAACAAGAAAGCGTTTTGCTTTGCAAAACATTTCCTATAAAGCAAAAAAGCACCTCGTTTTTGAGGTGCTTTTTAATGCGGATGACAGGACTTGAACCTGCACGTCGGGGACACTAGAACCTAAATCTAGCGCGTCTGCCAATTCCGCCACATCCGCATGAATCAAGGTCTTCGACTAAAAATCTACGACCCCGATGTCGGCTCATCGACCTGTCTAATATATCATATTTAATTTAGCATTTCAAGGCAGATTATTTTTTATTCTTAACGTTTTTTACGTAGTCAACAACTTCAGCCTTTGTCTTTTTGTTTAAGCTTTCAAGCTTCTTCAAAACCTCATATTCAGCAGTTCCCTCACTGGCAATAAGAAAATCCACTTCGCCAGCCCCTTTTGAAGGAATAGTGTCCTGAAGAAGTTCAAATGGTGATACATCCAATACATCGCAAATAGTCATTATCTTCTCTGCGGAAGGATTTGTCTTTTTTCTCTTCCAATCACTGATTGTACTTTGGGCGATTCCTGTTCCAGATGAAAACTCCAACTGTGTCATGCCCTTTTCTTCCATTAATTTGAAAACTCGCTCACTAATTATCATAATGCACCCCCATTCGCATTTACGATTATTGTATATACGATAATTATACTCTAACGAAATTGTAGTAACAATACAAAAGTTGGATAGGCAAACGTTTAATCCTTTTGTATCATCCTTAGACCACAAAAGTTGGATAGGCAAGCTATCCATCCTTTTGGATCATATGGTGTATCTGTTTTTGTGAGTACATGAGTTTATCGATACGTTCCGTGAACTTCTCGAAATTCATTCCTGTGACAGGATCATACACTTCATAGCCACTACTTACATCCACCGAACAGTCCCATCCATATTTGTCTTTTGCTCTGTTGAGTCTCTCATGAACCTCACCCAACATTTTATCGATTTCCAGTCTTGAAATATTGTCTGTGATAATACAAAACTCATCTCCACCAAATCGTCCGATAGAGGAATCATTTCCAAAAATATCTACAAGAATGGCAGCAACACATTTTATGGCCCTATCCCCTTCCTCGTGACCAAAGGTATCATTAATGGTTTTGAAATTATCAATATCCATCATTATGGCAGTAAACTCGCGTCCCGAAGCAACGCTACTCTTTATTTTTTCTTCCATGCGAATATCCAGTCCACGCCTATTCATAACTCCAGTCAAATAATCTATGTTTACGTCCTTACTTTGGAAGAAGAAAAATATAATTAGGCACCCCAATGAAATGCCACCATAGGTAGTATCAATGTTTGCTAAGAAGACCTGCAGCAAGGCACCAGCCAGTGACATTACTGGAAGAAACATTATCATGTTCTTATATTCGCTCATGAAATCATTTCTAAATACCGCAGCATAAACCACTAAAAGGATAATGAAAACCATAAGCATAATGGCACGAATCATGAAATATGGTCCACGCATATATACATTGTTTTCAAAATAGAAAAACCATCTCAAATTGAAAATAACCGATATAGTCACAAGCACTGCATTAGTAGCGGCGAAAACCTGAAACGCAGATTTGAAATAGGTGCGTGGCGTACTGTTTCCAGAGTCCATCCAGCAATCCACATAGCTGACTGCAAAAAGAATATCAACAGGATCCAACAAAAATATGAAAAAATAACCTAATTTGGCCAAGATTAAAAGATTATCGGGATGAAGTTCTCCGATGCGACCTATAGTCTCTGAAAACAGCAAAAAGAGCGTAAGAGACAGGATTGCAGAGTATTTTCTACCTCTCTGCAACCTGGATGTTTGGTTCTGAAAAATCAAAAGAAGAATCAGAAGAATCGATGTAAAAAAATTAAGTATGACCCAGCCTGGTACTTCAATCATCTTAACTATTCCTATTCCTCGTTAAACAGTTCATCTTCCCCCATTGGTCCTATGAATTTATCATCAAAAATTTAAAAAATTGTTTCCTAAATATTAAAGGTATTTGATTTTAATAAGAATTATCTATAATTAATATAAGATGAGTAAAAAATT
>JAEEGL010741312.1_pt1 | contig 13444 bp, 11 predicted proteins | sample 9134231 | NCBI WGS metagenome assembly JAEEGL01 (sample SAMN16246548, study PRJNA631951) | gut metagenome | biome: gut microbiome; feature: rumen; material: fiber-attached | host: Bos | place: Iran: Karaj | collected 2018-10 | reverse complement strand
CCGCCCTGGGAAACGAAACGTTCGGGGACTACGAAAAACGATTTCGTAACGATGGAGGACTCTGGAATCTTAAACCCGGAAACGCTCTTGTCGAGGATCCGGAACGAACGGAACCGTTCCGAAAGGTAATTGCCGCCGTATTTCAGGAAGGTAAGAACGCCGAGGTTCTTTCCGTCGGCCGTCTTTTTCAACGAGAAACTGCCGGTGAGCTCAAGGCCGTCTTCCATCCGGACGGACAGCGTCTTTTTTGTCCCGTAGGAGGCAATCTCCGCATCGCTCATCAGGAAGGAAAGTGTGAACCGGTTATCCGGCGCCAGTTTGTATACGGGTTCTCCTTCATTCACCACGTTTCCGCCCCTGAGTTCCGTTCTCGAGTAGTTTTCGGTGAGAAAGACCGAAGAATCCAGGTTTTCCGCGGAAGCATTTTCAAGGCCGTCAAACCAGTTCATGAAAAAGCCCGTTTCTCCGGAATAACACGGAACGTACGACATGCCGACGAGTTTGGAACTGAGATCCCCGCTTTCGTTGATGAGGGCGTTCAGCACGGAGGCTTCCACGTCGCCTTTTGCACGGAAAACCGTGTCGAAATTCAGATTGTCGTAAGATTCCACGGCATTCCGGATGGCCGCCTGGATCTTCTGTCTCGCGGATTGAGTCAGCGTACTGTGACCGTAAAACAGCATACGGAGTTTTTCTTCGACGTTTCCGTTCTGATCCACGGAGCAGATGAGCCTTTCTTTCGAAACCCACTCTCCGTTCATGGTGTAATAACTGAGATACCCTTTTGCCGGGCTCTCGACCGTGACCTCGTTCCTGAGGATGATCCCTTTGTACAATGCGGCGGCATTGTCGTCGGACGCGACGTTGACGTCATAGATCTGGATCGAATGATGATTCAGTAAAATGATGCCCTGCACGAGAAAATAAACCGCCACCATGGCAAAGATGACGAGCACGAACGAAACGGGTCCGTGCTTCGGCAGTTTTAAGATTCTTTTCTCATCTTCACTCATTCGGGATCAGCTCCATCAATTTGACGGTCTCTTCGTAAACGCCGTCGTAAGTGTTCGCATGAGCAATGACCGTGATGAACCGCTTCCCTTTTGAATTCAGGGAAAGCATCACGAGGCAGCGCCCTGCGGACGCGGTGTATCCGGTCTTTCCTGCCACCGCAGTAATGCCTGACGGCGGTTTGACGTATTCGCGGATGAAGGAATTCGTGTTCGTGAGTTCGGACGTCGTCCTCTCTTCACCCATACGGCACGTAATGACTGCCTTCTTCGATCCTGCGATCTCCAGAAACTCTTCGTGAGAAATCAGAACGCGGAACAAAAGATAGAGATCATACACCGAAGTATAATGATTCGCGTCATGCAGCCCGTGCGGATTTACGAAATGCGTGTTGATCATTCCGAGTTCCGCCGCTCTCTGGTTCATCTTTTTCACGAATTCAGGAACGCTTCCCGCGACGTGGATCGCGAGCACGTTCGCCGCTTCATTGCCGCTCGGAAGAAGCAGGCCGTACAGCACGTCCTTCACCGTATAATACCCGCCGCGCTGCAGGTTGGCAAGTGACGAATCCGCAGACAGCCCTTCGTACGCTTCATCCGTGACGAGGATCTCATCAGAAAGATCCGCCACGCTTTCGAGCGTCAGGAGCGCCGTCATGCATTTCGTCATGCTCGCTGGATAAACGTGCTTCGTCGCTTCTTTTTCATACAGCGTGACCAGATCGTCCTCGGAAAACAGGCCGGCAGCTGTACACGTCACATAGCCGGGATCGGACGGCGTATCGTTCAGCACGGCGACATTCTCCGCCATTCCTGAAAGACGATCCGCCACGCCGATCCCGCGGTCCATGCGGGAAAGAACGTATTTATCATAAAATCGTGCCGAATCCGCAGTTTTTATGCCGCAGGCGGAAAACAGAAGGAGAAGGGCAAGCATTGCCGGAAAAAGCGCTTTTTTCATCCGAAGAACACCCTCCTTTTCAACCGTCCGTGCAACCCGACGTTCAGTACGAGACCGATCATCAGGAACGTGCCGAGGAGCGAGCTTAAGCCTGCAGAAATGAACGGCAGGGGTATGCCCGTGTTCGGAAGGATGAGCGTCGCGACGCCGATATTGATGAAACTCTGGGTCGCGAGCGAAACGCCGACCGTCCCGGCAATGACCCGTCCGACATCGTCAGTACAGGCGGCTGCCAGTCTGAAACAGCGGTATACAGTCAGCGAAAGCAGCAGGATCACGAGGACGGAGCCGAAAAAGCCGAGTTCCTCTCCTACCACGGCGAAAATGAAATCGCATTGCTCTTCCGAAAGGAAACTGCCGTATTTCACGGATTCCAGAGAGGAATTGTTTAATCCTTTACCGAACAGTCCGCCCGAACCGATCGCCATAACGGAGTTGTTCTGCTGGTAGATGATCTGCGGATAGTTCTCCGGGAAGAAAAAACCGTTGATTCGTTCCACCTGATGAGGTTTCAGGATCGAATTCAGGATCGCCTGCCCCGGCTGATAGACGGCCACGAGAAACAGCACGATGACCGGAACGATGATCGCGGCAAGGATGAGCAGCCACTTGTATTCCAGACCGGCCAAAAACAGCACCGTGAAGATCATCACCGATACGACGATGGCGGTCGAAAGGTCCGGTTCCATGAGCACGAGGATGAGTACGGGCGAAGCCAGCAAAAGATACAAAAGGATCCCGTAGAACTTCTTCAGTTTGTCCCCGAGTTTGTATATGAGAAACGCAAGAAACACGAGCAGTGCGGGCTTCGCGAACTCGGAAGGCTGGATCGTGCCGAATTTCGGAATGTGGATCCATCGTTTTGCGCCGGAAATGGAACCCGTGAAAACCAGTACGTACAGCAGACCTGCGATCGCTATGAGGTAAAAGATCCAGGAATACTTGGTCAGTTTGTGGTAGTCGACGAGCATGACGACGACCATGAGCACGAGCCCGCCGAAGACGCCGATGATCTGCTTCACGGTCGTGGAAAAGATCGAATTCGTCTGCTCGTTCGCCGTCGCGGAGTGCACGACAAGAATGCCGATGACGCTGAGCGCCACGACGTAGAGAATGAGTCTGAAATCGACGTCACGGATATTCACTTTTCGGGTTTCCAGTTTCCCGAGCATGGAACTTATCCTTTCAGAACGATCTGCAGCGTTTCACCGGTAAGCCGTCTAGCGATCCTGAGAAACGCTTTCTCCGCGGGAGAACGGAATCCTTTCGGCAATTCCTCTCCTTCCGGGAGTAGGTACACTTCGCGGTCTTCGGAAACGGCGCCGATGATCGGAAGGCCGAGCGCATTGACGGCTTCCTCGACGGGCGGGATCCGTTCCGCTTTAATGAGCGGGACCGTGACACGGTCAAGCAGCAGAGAATAGCCGCTTTTGTCTTCCAGCAGTGAAAGATACGAAGCCGTATCCGCGATAGATAGCGACGACGCGGTCGACAGCAGGAGTTTCCGGTCCGCTTCTTTTACGAATTCCGAGGTATCCGGTCCGCTCCCGACGTCCGTGACGACGAAATCGAACCGTTCCGCGAACTTTCCGAGGAGTCTCGGCAGTTTCTGCCGGTATTCTTTCGAAATTGCCCTGTTTTTCGGACCCGGGAGCACATAGAGGGAGGAATCCCCGATCTTTACCAGGGCGTCGGAAATCCTGCAATTCCCTTCTAATACGTCGAGGTAATGATATGCTGCGGTACCGTCATAATGAAGACAGCGGTTGAGTCCGCCCTCGTTCCCGGACAGATCGACTGCGAGCACGTTTTTCTTCAGAGAAGCCAGTGCCAGGGCAAGATAAGCCGCGGCCGACGATTTGCCGACCCCGTCCTTTTCGGAAACGATTGCGATCCACTCTCCCATTTCGATCAGTCGCCGATGTAAACGGCGCTTCCGCTTGCCGCGGACTTCTTCAGAATTTCTTCCAGAGAGATGTCTCCCTCCAGATACTCGTACAAGCCTTTTGCGATCAGGGCGGCATTGCCCGCGGAATATCCGTTCGGCACCTGCACCGCGATCGCCCACTGAATGTCTTTATACGGACCGTAGGTCACGTACCAGCCGTGTTCGGGCCGCTCCCGGTTTTCCTGTGCGGATCCGGATTTCGCGGCATACTGGTATCTGAGACTTGCAAAGTCCCCGTTCCGGCTGCCGCCTTCATGAACGACCATGTACATTCCTTCATGGACCAGATCCCACGTGCTCCGGCTGAAATCGAGGTGCGAGATCACTTCCGGCTGATAAGAAAGGATCCGGTTCCCCTCGCGGTCCTCGATGTGCTCCAGCAGCTTGAATTCATAGACGTTGCCCGAAGAGGCAATGGCGGTGACGTAACGAGACAGGGAAATCGTCGTGAACGCGTGCGTTCCCTGACCGATCGCGCTGGTCACGGGCAGTTCCTTCGACAGGATCGAAGGATTTTCCGCGGTCTCGATGCCCGAAAGCGTTCCGAAGCCGAACATGCCGGCGTACTTCGAGATCACGTTGATGCCCGTGCCGGGGCTGTACTGTCCGTTCTGATTCAGGCTGAAACGGTAACCGCATTCGTAGAAGAAGCAGTTGCAGGACTGGCCGAGGCCGTGCACCACGTCGAGATCCCCGTGCTCTCCGTTCAGAAGACGTCCGATCCAGCATCGAGGATGGTCCAGTTTGTCAAACGTACCGCTGCAGTGAAGCAGCTCGTTCGTTTGCAGGTATCCGCCCTCTAACGCAGCAATGGCCGTGACCATCTTGAACGTCGATCCCGGAGCCAGTCTGGACTGCGTCGCCCGGGAATACAGCGGACTCGAAAGGTCGCTGAGCAGCATGGAATAATACTCGGCATCATTGATCCGGTTCAGATCGTATCCCGGATAGGAAACGACGGCCATCAGGCTTCCCGTGTTCGGGTCGGTCAGCACGAGGCCTGCCGAGCACGGATCCAGTGCGATCTGGGACGGCGTGATCTCCATGAGCCGGATCTTCTCGCGGAAGAAATCAAAAGCGAGGTTCTGATCTCCGTGCATCAGCTTGTCGTAAGCTTCCCTGTCCGGCTTTAACACGCCCTGTTCAAACAGTGCAATGCCGACTTCAGTGCCGAGGATCACGTCCCGGTGAATGAGTTCGTCATACAGCAGTTTGTCAAAATCCCTGTAATCGGTCTCCGTCGCATTGATTAGGATCTCCGTCATGTAGGCGTAACACGCGTCGACCGTGTCGTACCGCTCTTCTCCGCCGATCTTCGACATGTCGACCCAGCCGCTCTTCAATGCGTACAGCAGATAATCCGGGAAGGACAATTCCCCTTCCGTCCATGCAATATACTGATCGTCCCTCGTGTCAATGAGCGAACGGACGAGGTACCCGTCTTCAAGCATGAAAGTATTGAAGTAGCGGATATACGCCCGGTCGTAGACAGAAAGCGACGACAGCGGATCCTTCGTCTTCTCCGTGAGATAATTCCGGAGTTTCCGGACGACTTCCGTCTTCAGTTCCCTCCGTTTCCGGTCCATCTCCTTTTCCGTGGCGGAGGCGGATTCCCGGGCGAAGTCTCGGATCGAAAGGATGTTGTTATTGATCATCTGGAAGAACACGTCGCGGATCGGCGTCTTATAATCGTTCATCTCATACGCCACTTCGGGATCGTAATCCGTTCCTTCGTAGAGGTGGTTCACGATGATGCCGGCGAGCTGCTGCTCGATGACGTTATAGGTCGCGATCGTCATGTTCGCGTCGATGGAAAGGTAAACGTCGTTGCCCTGCTTCGGTTCCTCAAGCATTTCCTCGTACAGGATCATGCCGGTATTGTTCACGTAGATCTGTTTTCTGCCCTTGGTGCCCTGCAGATAGCTTTCATAGGCGCTTTCCACGCCTTGCTTTCCGATCATGTCGCCGGCCACGTAATCGCCGCCGGCCGCGTTCAGTTCCTCGATCTCCTCGGCGGTGATCGAACCGACGTAGCCTAAGAAACTGGAAAAGCATTCGCTGTTGTAATAAACGCGCTCATAGGATTCCTCGATCCTGACGCCGAGAAGATCCTCCCGGCTTTCCAGAACGGCAGCCTGCACTTCGTCCGAGACGTCGCTCGCCACCACCGTCGTGATGTATCTCGTATACGTCGTCGAGGCCATCAGGTAGCGGACGTTGCAGATCCGGAGCGCGTCTTCTCTGCTCACTTTACCGGCATTTCCCCAGCGGCTCGTGAAATTATAAAGAGTCATCATGGATTCCATGACCTTGTCGGCCGGATACTGATAAGCGTCAATACCGCTTTCGGCAAGTTCCTGGATCTTTTTCGTTCCGTACACGTCGCGGATCAGCAGCCGGATCTTGCTTTCCGTGCCGCTGTAGGAAAAGTTTCCGTCTTCATCGAGGACGACCGGCAATGACCTGACGGTCGGCACGCCGTACCGGTCCAAAAGTTCAAACAGGCGAAGCAGCATTTCGTTGAACGAGCCGTTCGCCTTCGAGTAATAGTTTTCATCGGAAATTGCGACCGAGTAAACGACGCGGTTGCCGGCCAGAAGCACGCCGTTCCTGTCGTAAATATTACCGCGCATTGCGGGCACGGTCACTTCTTTTTTCGTGGTGTTCAGATAGTTCTCGTAATAAACGCTGCCCTTCACGAGCTGAAGATCGATGAGACGGACGACAAGCACGACCGCGGGGATCACGGCCAGAAGCCCGAATATGTAAAGGCGGTTGGTGAACACCTTCTTCAGACCCTTTTTCAGGAAGTCCCAGATACGGTTAAACAATCTTCACGTCTCCTTTGTTCACCTTCAGATCCCACCGTTTGCTGAAGAACAGCAGGATCCCGTAGATCAGAAGAAAACCGAGGACGGTCAGAATGAATTCCGGAAGAAACACCGTCTTCAGATACGGCAGGAAAGAGAAATGCTTTCCGATCAGGAAGGCAAACACGAACACGTACAAGTGGAACGCGATCATATTCACCAGAAGGAGCGCAATGAGAACGAGCACGATCTCAGACTCCATCTTTTCGGAAAGATAGCCGTCCGCATAACCGAGCAGCGAGAAAATCAGCGTATAGAAGCCGGGAGTCCCGCCGCCGACGAGATCCAAAAGCAGCCCGGAGATCACGCCGGAAACGAGGCCTACGGTACGTCCGTACAGAAAGCCGAGCGAGATCACTGAAGCAAGCAACAGATTCGGAACGGCGACCAGATGAGGGATCCTCGGCAGCACGAGCATCTGAAGGACGTACGAAAGCGGGATCGTGATGATGATGACGAGAAAGCGCTTGACGTTATTCACCGGCCGCCTCCTTCTTTCCGCACACGATCAGCACTTCCTTGAGAGAAGTGAAATCGACCGCGGTCTTGACATAGCCGGACTGCGTCAGCCCGTCGGCATTCGGCGTCACTTCCGTGACGTAGCCGACGAGAATGTTCGGAAGATATTTGTCGGAAATGTTTGAGGTGACGAGCGTGCTGTCGTTCGTGAAATCCACGCCGACCAGAGCATTCTCAAGTTTCAGGAGGGATTGTTCCGAAGAAGTCGGAGTCCCGGTCAGGATGCAGTTAGCGTTTCCGTTTTTGGTCATTGCGGAAATGCTGACGCCGCTTTCAATGATCGAGGTGACGATCGAATAATTGAGACCGACGTAACTGACGAGTCCGACGAGTCCGCCGTCGGCGTTGATCACGTTCATGTCTTTTTCGATGCCGTCCACGGAGCCCAGATTCACGGTGAACCGGCGGAAAATGTTCACGCCGTCATTGCCGATCACGCTCGCCGAACGGACTTCGTACTCAGAAAGTCTCTCCCGCGCTTTCAGGAGTTTCCGGTATTCCGCGTTTTCACGGCGGATCTCACCGAGTTCGTCGATCTCCCGCTTCAGCGCCTGATTTTCCTTCGTCAGTTCGTCGATCTTTGCGTTCGCTTCCGAAATGGACTTGCGTTCGGATTCACGGTCGAAAAGAAACTTGCCGATCTCGTTCACGCCTTCCTGGAACGGGATCACGACGGCACCCGCGACCGAAACGAAGGAAATGCTGTCTTCACGGTGAAAGTACTGAAGAAACAGGGCCACCAGGGACAAAACGACGACAACGACCAGCGCCACCTTCACGTTCAGGTGACGAATGACCTTTTTAAAGAATTCCTTGATGCTGTCGAGGACAATCACGTCAAACAACCTCGTTCCCGCAGACTGACGAAACGGTTGTCGCCGAACACCAGATGGTCGAGCAGCAATATTCCCGTCAGTTTTCCGGTTTCCGCCACTTTCTTCGTCACTTCCCGGTCCTCTTTGCTCGGTTCCGGGTCACCGCTCGGGTGATTGTGCATGAGAATGATGTACACCGCTTCCGCTTTCAGCGCCTCGACGAAGATCTCACGGATCGGGATCATCGATGCATTGACCGTTCCCCGGGAAGCGGTCATCTCGCTGATCAGACGGCATTTTGCGTTCAAAAACAGGGCCTTAACGACTTCCTGTCGCTCTGAACGCATCTCTGCCGCATACCTTCTGTAAACGGCTTCTGCACGCGAAAAATCCGTTTTTACGGGGCTCTCACTCTTGACCATACGGTCGGAAAGCACTTTCAGGCATTCCAGCTGAACGGCCTTGACGGTCCCGATGCCCGGGATGCTTAAATAATCCCGGTAAGACTTTCTGTACAGTCCCGCGAGACTCCCGCCGGCAAAGTCGATGACTTCCCTTGCAAGTTCCACGCTGTTCAGATCCCGCCTTCCCGTCCGGAAGATCACGGCGAGAAGTTCCGCATCCGATAGTGCTGCCGCACCGTTTAACCGGCACTTTTCATAAGGCCGGACTTCCGACGGCAGATCCTTCATCAAAACGCGCATAAAGACTCCTTCCATCCCCCGACTGCCGGACAGCCGGAATATCGAAGAGTCACGACCTTAATAATATATCACATTTACTGCAATTTTACAAGACCGCGGCGAAGAAGCTCGTTCGCTGCGGAAAGGATCCCGAACTTGCCGTGGAAATACGTCAGGCCACCCTGAAAATAGACGTTGTAAGGATCCCTGAGCGGGCCGTCGGCGGAAAGTTCGATCGAGGCGCCGGACACGAACGTTCCTGCGGCCATAATGACCGGAACGTCGTACCCCGGCATGTCCCACGGCTCCGGCGTCACGAACGAATCCACGGGGGACGCGGCCTGAATGCCTTTGCAGAAAGCGATCAATGCTTCCGCGTTTCCGAGTCTGACCGCCTGAATGATGTCATGACGTAGCGCGGAGGAGTCCGGAAAGGTCTCAAAGCCGAGTCTTTCAAATAATGCGGCGGAAAACAGCGCGGTTTTTAAAGCGGATGCCGTAACGGTCGGGGCAAGGAAGAATCCCTGGATCATCTCCGGCAGAACGCCGAGATTCGCTCCGACTTCACCGCCGAGGCCGGGAGACGTCAGCCGTCTCGCGCACTGCTCCACGCACTCCTTCGTTCCGGCAATGTATCCGCCGGTCCGGGAAAGACCGCCGCCAGGATTCTTGATGAGCGAACCGACGGTCATGTCCGCACCGAAATCCGAGGGTTCGTTCCTGTCGACGAATTCGCCGTAGCAGTTGTCCACGAGCGTAATGACGTCAGGTTTCACGCCCTTGATGAAACCGATAAGCTCACCGATCTCTTCCGGAGAGAACGTCTTTCTCGAGAGATATCCTTTGGAACGCTGGATCTCTACCAGCTTCGTTTTTTCGTGAATTGCCTGCCTGATCGCTTCGTAATCAAAGGAACCGTCAGCTTTCAAAGGAACTTCCCGGTAGGAAACACCCCATTCCTTCAGAGAGCCCTTGGATTCCCGAATCCCGATCACTTCTTCGAGGGTATCGTACGGATGTCCGACCGGAGAAAGGATCTCGTCGCCGGGACGCACCGAGGAAAAAAGAGCCACGGTCAGGGCATGCGTGCCGCAGGTGATCTGCGGACGGACGAGAGCCGCTTCCGTATGGAAGGTATCTGCGTAGATCTTTTCGAGCGTTTCCCGACCGATGTCATTGTATCCGTATCCGGTGGAGGGCTGAAAATGCGCTTCCTGAAGGCGGTTCTTCTGCATCGCATTCAGGACCTTCAGCTGATTGTATTCCGCCGTGCGGTCGATTTCCGAAAAGCGTTCCTGCAGACCGCTTTCGATCTCATTGCCGAGTTTCACGAGCGCATCAGAAATTCCGAGTTCTGTATACATTGAGCGGATCCTCCTTTTCCGTATCGATCCAGATCGTATCCCGTTCCCTTCTGAACCAGGTCAGCTGCCGTTTCGCGAAATGACGGGTTTCCGCCTTCGTCTTTTCAACGGCTTCCTCAAGCGTTCCCTCTCCTTCGAGATACGCAAACAATTGCTTGTAACCGAGTCCCTGCATGGACGTCATATTGCGTTCGCAGCCAAGTTCCCGGAGCCGCTTCACTTCGTCAAGGAACCCCTCTTCCATCATCCTGTCGACCCGCGTTCCAATCCGCTCGTACAGTCTTCGGCGGTCCATGGTCAGAACGAAATACCGGAAGTCGTAGGGACTCTCCTTTTTCCGTTCCTGTTCGTTGTGGACAGAAATCGGCGATCCGGTGTCGTGATAGTACTCCAATGCCCTCGCGACGCGTTTCACGTTGTTCGCCGGAATGGCGAGGGCGCTCGCGGGATCGAGTCTGGAAAGTTCTTCATGCAGCGCTTCGGGACCTTCCCGCCCGGCGCGTTCATAGAGCATGGCCCGGTACGATCTGTCGGGACCGTTCTCTTCGAAAGCGATGTCGTAAAGCACGGATTGAATATAAAACCCGGTCCCGCCGACGATGATCGGGATCTTCCCCCGCCCGTGGATGTCGTTCACGGCGGCTTTCGCCAATTCCTGGAATCGCACGATATTGAACTCTTCGGTGGGCTCGATCACGTCAATGAGGTGATGCGGTACTCTGCTTCTTTCTTCCGGGGAAGCCTTCGCCGAGCCGATGTCCATCCCGCGGTAGACCTGCATGGAATCCGCGGAAATGATCTCGCCGCCGATCTCCTCGGCAAGTGAAATCGAAAAGGCGGTCTTTCCGACCGCCGTAGGTCCGGCAATGATGATGAGCGGACGTTTATTCATGAGCGATCAGCGCCTCCGTAAGCTTCTGAAACTCCATTCCGTGAGATGCCTTGAAATAGTAAACGTTTCCGGCGGCAAAGGTCTCGTTCAGATAAGCGAGCACTTCTTCAATTCCGGAAAAGCATTTGACCGGAGCCTTGCAGCCGTATTCCTTCAATCCTCGGGCAATGGCTTTCGCCCTGCTTCCGACGAGAAGATACTCGTCCACGTCCTCATTCGCACCGTCCTGACCGACCCGGTAATGCAGCTTTTCGGAATCGGCGCCGAGCTCCAGGATGTCGCCGAGCACGGCGATCTTCTTCCCGTTCCCGTAGCGAAGTTCCGAAAGCACCTTCAGTCCCGCCTTCATGCTGGCGGGGCTTGCGTTGTACGAATCGTCAATGAGAAGCGCTCCCCGGCATTCGATCCGCTCCAGACGCCCCTTGAAACCGGTGAAAGTTGAAACGCATTCCGCCGCTTTCTTCAGATCCACGCCGTAATGATCGGCCACGGCGAGCGCGGCAAGCGCGTTCAGAACGTTGTGTTCGCCGAGCGCCGACAGCGTGACCGTAAGTACGTATTCGCCCCGTCTGACGAGGTCAAACACGTACGTGGCGTTTTCCGAACGAAGATTCCCGGCGGAATAATCATTGCCGGAACCGAAGCCGTAGGTCGTCGCCGGATACTCCGTAAATTCGCGGTACCGTGCAAGGTAAGGATCGTCTCCGTTCAGAAACAGGCGTTTTTCGCGCGGATTTGACGGAGAAAAGCCCTTCGTTACGGTAAACTTTTCCCGTGCAATGCCCTCGCGATTCCCGTAATACTCCATATGAGCCGTTCCGATGTTCGTGATCACGGCCGTGTCAATGTCCGTCAGCGCGGAAATCGTTCCGAGTTCTCCGGGAACGTTGAGACCGAGCTCGAACACTGCGATTTCCGTATCATCCGGGATCTCGGACAGGGTGAGCGGCACGCCGAGACGGTTGTTATAGTTCTTTTCCGTTTTATACGTTTTCAACCCGCCGGACAGGGCTCGGTAGATCATCTCCCTGGTGGTCGTTTTTCCGACGGAACCGGTCACTCCGACCGCGGGGATCACGGTCTTCGCTCTCGCCGCTTTTCCTACGGCCTGCAGCGCTTCCACGGTATCCCGTACCAGGATGACGGCCGCATCAAGCCCTTTCAGTTCTGCAGCGGCCTCGACCGAAGAAGAAAGGACGGCTTTCGCCCCCTTTTCAACGGCCTGTTTCAAATACAGATGCCCGTCGCTTTTTTCTCCGATGATCGGCACGAAAAGCGTGTTTTCCCCGATCACCCGGGAATCGATCGAGATGTTCTGAAGCGTCCGTTCGCTCACGGGAAACAGCAGTTTCCCTTCCGTGGCGCAGACGATTTCCTGTACGGTAAGTTTCACTGGAAGTATCCTCCGGTATTCAGCGTATGAAATGGATGTCCGTCAGATTGGTCGCGTACATCCATGCTTTTCCAATGATCTGTTTTCTGGTAACGATGCCGATCGTCGACGAGCGGCTGTCCTCCGAATTGGCCGGCATGTCGCCCATCAGGAAGTATTCGTCCTGATTGAGACGGATCTCGTTTTCCGCGATGCCGTCCGAGGTGATCTCGGAGAGATATGCCGACACGTCGAGCTGTTCCCCGTCGATAAAGACGAGGCCGCGGAACAGGCGTATCGTTTCCCCGGGCAATGCAATGATCCTCCTAACGAGCACGTCGCTCTCGGGATCGTCAGCCGAACGATAAAACGAAACGACGTCAAACCGCTTCGGCTTCGAAAGTGCATACGTAAAACGGTTGGAGAAGACGACGGATTCCTGACGGATCGTCGGTTCCATGGCTTTCGATGCGTTTTCCGTATTAGAAAAAAGGAACGTCGTCAGAAAAAGACCGAGCGACACGATGACGGCCGCCTCGACCGCGAATTCCACGATCTTGGCGCCCACCGAGCGATCTTCATGAAGGTACATCTTTTTCTTCATTGCGACGTTCCTGCCGTTCTTAAGGAAAAGCACTGCGATAAACGCAGTGCTTTTCGGTCCATCAGCGAACCAGTTCCTTCACCTTTGCGGCCTTGCCGGTTCTCTCTCTGAGGTAGTACAGCTTTGCGCGTCTTACTTTACCGCGGCGTACCACTTCGATTTTCTCGACTGCCGGTGAATGCAACGGCCATGACTTCTCGACACCGACGCCGCCGGAGATCTTCCGGACGGTGAACGTCTCGCGAATGCCGCCGTTCTGTCTTTTGGTTACGGTTCCCTCAAAGATCTGGATACGCTCGCGGTTGCCTTCCTTGATCTTCGCATGAACTCTGACGGTGTCGCCTACGGCGAACTCGTCGACAGAAGCTTTCAACTGTTCTTCTTCGATCTTTTTGATGATTTCGTT